>Ga0180215_1000214_pt1 | contig 83223 bp, 70 predicted proteins | sample eDN3rd37CBELigBY_FD_128871 | JGI IMG/M metagenome (GOLD analysis project Ga0180215, IMG submission 128871) | Enriched backyard soil microbial communities from Emeryville, California, USA - eDNA 3rd pass 37_C BE-Lig BY (version 2) (version 2) | ecosystem: Environmental > Terrestrial > Soil >...
CGAGAGGCCCTGGGCGCCCCGGGTGCGCCAGGAGAGCTCCACGAACATCCCGACGCGGACGGCGCCGGCGATCGCAGCGGCGAACTCCTCGATCACTGGCGCCACCGAGACGTCGACCGTGGCGGAGGAGTTTCCGCCCGGCCCCTCGGCGACGATTGTATAGGTGGTCTTCACCTCGGGAAAGACCTCGACCTGGCCGGAGGCCTCGGCGCTCTCCTGGATGACGCCGTCGGGACCGGACACTTCGACGCTCGTCGCGCCGCTCGCGGTCCAAGACAAGATCGACGACTCACCGAAGTTCACGGTCTCGGGATCGGCCGCGAGGGTGACCACCGGCACAGGGCGGAGCGACACGGTGGCGGACCGCTCGATGGTGGCGCCGGAGGCGCCCGTGGCCGTGAGGCGGTAGGTCGTCGTCTCCGAGGGCGCGACCGAGAGCGTGCCCTCGGCGATCGACGCGCCCCCGAGATCGACGGGGCCGCCGGGCGTGGCGACGATCTCGACCTCCACGGCGTTCGCGGTCTTCCATGCCAGCGTCGCCGACTCGCCCGCGGAGATCTCCTCCGGCGTGGCGGTGAAGGACTCGATGGCGAGGTGTTCATGCTCCACCACCTCGACGGTGACGCTCTTCGTCGCGTCCGGCCCCTCGCCGATCGCCGTGAGCGTGAACGTGGTGGGCCGGTCGACCAGCCTCACGATGCTTCCCTCGGCGACCGGCAGGCTCGAGACGTCGACGTCCACGTCGCCGGCCTTCAGCTTCAGGGACGTGGCGTGCGCGGTCTTCCAGGTCAGCGTGACCTCGCCGCTCGACACCACGTGCGATGCCGACGGTTCGAAGGACAGGATCTCGGGCGGATTGCCCTTTTTCGGGTCGGCGGGATCGGAGTCGGAGCACCCTACCCCTCCCAGTGCCAAGGCAAAGGCGGCCAGCCACGCGCGCGCATGTCTCGTCAGCATCTCGTTTCCTTTCGAAGCGGGCGGCACCCAGGGGCGCGAAACGCCATTTATTTTGAGCGCCAATCATCGAAAGGTAGCGGAAACGCCCGGGGGGCTCAACCGCCATACCTCGACAACTGCAGAGGTGGACGGCACGCGGAGGGAGGGCGTCCAACGAATCCACGGACTTGCACCGTAGGGTTCGAATTGGAAATCCCGCCGGGAGGGCGGGTCGAGGGAGGGGGAAAAGCGCCGAAGTCGCCCTATAAGCCGGGTTCTGGATCCGCCTCGCGGCGGGTGACGGACATTCGTCTAGGCCTGCCGTTGCCGGCAGGCTCGAGCGGGCGTACCCGGAGGTCGCGGGACGGGCAATCCCTGCCCTCCCTCTCGCGAGGGGGGGCGCCTCCCTATTCGCCCTTGCTTCAGGTGGGGTTTGGCCTGCCACCCCTGTCACCAGAGGTGCGGTGCGCTCTTACCGCACCTTTTCACCCTTACCGAGGAGCGAGCCCCTCGGCGGTATCTTTTCTGTGCCACTTTCCGTCGGGTCGCCCCGCCTGGCCGTTAGCCAGCACCTTGCCCTGCGAAGCCCGGACTTTGCCTCCCGTGGGCCGTTTCCTGCACCCACCGGCGTCCGTCCGGGCGACTTCGGCGCGCAGGGTGTAACACGCGGCGCGAGGATTTTCACCGGCGAGTTTCGCGGGCGGGGGGGCCGTCAGGACCCGACGGCGGGGGGATCTTCGTCCGATCGGCGCAGCGCGATCTCGGCGGAGCGCTGTGCGGCAGGCGCCTTCTCCTTGCGGGAGGCGAGGAGCAGCATGGCGACCCCCACCGTGATGGCGGAGTCGGCCACGTTGAACACGGGCCACTTCCACACGGCGATCATGTCGGTCACCTGCCCGTCGTGGAGGCGATCGATCGCGTTGCACAGCCCCCCGGCCACCACCATCCCCAGTGCCGCGGCGCCGACCGCCGACTTCGCGAGGGCCCGCAGGCTCCACACCACCACGCCGAGCAGCACGATCGCGCCGGCGCCCAGGAGCCAATGGGGCACTCCCTCGAGGAACGAGAAGGCGACGCCGCGGTTGTAGGCGAGCTTCAGCCATGCCCAGCCCGACACGACGGTGACGACGCTGCCGTCGCCGAGGCGCTCCTCCGACAGGACCTTGGTCGCCCAGTCAAGCACGGCGGTGAGGGCGAAGAGCCCGGACGCGAGGGCGAGGTTTCGCTTCGACAAGGGGTACGAGCCTCCCGTTGAACGTGGGGCGAACCCGATGCCGACGCCGCCCATTCCGTGGCCGAAAGCTTCGGCCGGCCTGCCCGGATCGGCAAGCGAATTCGCGCCCGGCGCGGCCCGTCGTGCGGGCACTTTCAGCCATGGAAACGCGCCGAGTCGGTTATGTTGGCCCGCTCTTTTGCGAGAAGGACCTATGCAGGAAGCCGTAACCATGTCCAATGGCGAGATCGTCGGCTGGGTGATCCTGGTGATCCTGGGCGCGATCCTGGTCGCGATCTCGATCCGGATCCTGCGGGGGCGCAAGGCCGCCATCCGCCAGCCGCCCGAGCTGGGAAAGCCCCCCGAGCACCCCACCCCCCACGCGCCGCCCCCGAAGGAGAAGGCGTCGGCGCCCAAGCGCGAGAAGCCTCCGGAGGAGAAGCGCCCGCTCACCAAGGCGGAGACCGAGGCGCTGCGGAAGGAGGCGTTCCGCGCCCGAAAGGAGGCCGAGCGCGCCGAGAAGGAGCGGAAGGCCCGCGAGGCGGCGGAGGCCGAGGCGGCGCGGTTGCGCGCGCTGGAGGAGGAGCGGGCCCGCCAGGAGGCCGAGCGCCTGCGGCTGGAGGAGGAGCGCCGCAAGAAGATCGAAGCGGAGAGCGGCCGCACGCTCATCGAGGGGCTCACCCGGACCCGCGAGGGCGGCTTCGTGGCGAAGCTCGCCGGGCTCTTCGGCGGCGGGGGCGCGGCGATCTCCGAGCAGACCATCGGCGAGCTGGAGGAGATCCTCTTCACCGCCGACATCGGCGTGAAGACCTCCATGCGGCTCGTGGAGGGCGCGCAGGAGCGCCTGCGCAAGAGAGAGCTGGGCGACGCCGGCAAGCTGCGCGCCGCGATCCGGTCCGACGTCGAGCAGATCCTCATGGACGCACAGAAGGCGGATCCCCGCGCGGTGGAGGCGGGCGTGGGCCTGCCGATAGAGCCCTCCAAGAAGCCGTGGGTGATCCTGGTCGTGGGCGTGAACGGCGCCGGCAAGACCACCACCATCGGTAAGCTCGCGGCCAAGCTGGAGGCCCGCGGCCACAAGGTCCTCCTCGGCGCGGGCGACACGTTCCGCGCCGCCGCCACCGAGCAGCTCGACGTGTGGGCGGACCGGGCGCAGGTCCCCATCGTGAAGGGCGAGCAGGGGGCCGATCCCTCTTCGGTGATCTTCGAGGCGGTGCAGCGCGGCGTGCGCGAGGGCTTCGACGTGGTGATCTGCGACACCGCCGGGCGCCTCCACACCAAGGCCTCGCTGATGGACGAGCTGAAGAAGGTGGAGCGAGTCGTGGGCAAGGCGCGGGAGGGCGCCCCCGACGAAGTGCTCCTCGTGCTGGACGCCACCATGGGCCAGAACGCCATCCACCAGGCGCGTCAGTTCCACGAGGCCCTGGGCGTCACCGGCATCGTCCTCACCAAGCTCGACGGCACGGCGAAGGGCGGCGTGGTGATCGGCATCTGCGACGAGCTGAAGATCCCCGTGCGCCTGATCGGCATCGGGGAATCGCTCGCCGACCTCCGGCCGTTCGATCCCGAAGAATACGTCGACGCGCTCTTCGGCTCCTGAGACGGCGCCCCAACCCCATCCTTTCGAGAGTCCATGCGCCCCACGGTCCTCCTCTTCGACATCGACGGCACGCTCGTCTCCACGGGTGGCTGCGGCCGCCGCGCCATCGAGCGGGCGTTCGAGCGCACCTTCGGCAGCAGGCCTGGAGCGTTCGAGTTCCCCTTCGACGGAATGACCGATCGCGCGATCGTCCGGTCGGCGCTTCGCCGCAGCGACCTCCCGCACGGCGATGCCGAGATCGACGCCTTCCTCCCCACGTACCTCGAGGTCCTCGAGGAGGAGGTGGCGACCGCGCCCTACTACCGCCTGCACCGCGGCATGCGCGAGGCGGTGGATCACGCCCTCGGCCACGCGGAGGTGGCGGTGGGCCTCGGCACCGGCAACATCCGCGAGGGAGCCAGGCTCAAGCTGGAGCGGGTGGGGATCTACGACGCCTTCTCTTTTGGCGGCTTCGGCTGCGACCACGAGGATCGCAACCTGCTCATCCGCCGCGGGGCGGAGCGAGGCGCCGAGCGCCTGGGCGCTCCGCTGGCAGAGTGCCGGGTCGTGATCATCGGAGATACGCCCAAGGACGTGGCGGCCGCCCGCGCCATGGACGCGGAGTGCATCGGCGTCGGCACCGGTTCCTTCGGGCCCGCCCAGCTCCTCGCCTGCGGCGCCACCATGGCGTTCCGCGACTTCGGTGAGGACGGCGTCCTGCAGGCGCTGTTGTCCTGACGACTTCGGGGCGATGGCGCAAAAGCGAGCGCCGCCGCCCCGAACGTGGGGACGCGGGGCGAGACCGATCCGACGCGTTCGGACTACCATGGTGGGTCGAGGGAGAACGGCCTGACGTGATGATTCACACGACGGACAGACAGCTGGGCGACGAGGCCCGCGAGGCGGTGGGCGCGATCGCGCTCGAGACCGCGAGCCCTTCCATCGCGTCCCGGCTGCGCTGGCTCGTCGCCGGCATGCGCCCCCACCAGTGGGTGAAGAACGGCTTCCTCTTCGCGCCGCTGATCTTCGCCCACAAGCTGAACGATCCCTCGCTGCTCCTTCGCTCGGCGGCGGCCTTCCTCCTCTTCTCGTTCACGGCGTCTGCCGTGTATCTCGGCAACGACGTCCTCGACGTGGAGAGCGACAGGCGCCATCCGGTCAAGCGCCTGCGCCCCATCGCGAGCGGGAAGCTGCCCATGGGTCTCGCCTCGTTCGCCGCGGCGGTGCTGGCCCTGGCGTCCGTCGGCGGGGCGCTCGTCCTCGGGATCGAGGTCGCCTTCGTCCTCGCCTTCTACCTGGCGATGAACGTCGCCTACTCCTGGCGACTGAAGAAGATGGCGTTCGTCGACGTGGGCGTGATCGCCACGGGCTTCGTGCTCCGCGTGGCGGCGGGCGCCTTCGCCATCGGCGTCGCCCCCAGTCCCTGGATCTTCCTGTGCACCTTCGCGCTCGCGCTCTACCTGGGCTTCGGCAAGCGCAAGCACGAGATCCTGGCGGCCCAGGGCGCGGGGCACGACGGCACCGCCGCCCGCAAGGCGCTCGGCGGCTACACCCTGCCCCGCCTCGACCTGGCCCTCGTCCTCGCCGGCGTCATGGCCATGGCGAGCTACTTCCTCTACACGGTCGCCCCCGGGACCACGGAGCGCTTCGGGTGGTGGCTCGCCCTCACGGTGCCCTTCCCCGCCTTCGGCATCTGGCGGTTCCACGGCCTCATCGTGAAGGCCACCCGGGCCAGCAGCCCCACGGAAGCGCTGATCACGGATCCGCCCTTCGTGATCAACGGCGCGATGGGCCTCGCGGCCGTGGTGGCGATCGTCTACGCACTGTCCGGACACGCTTGACATCGGGTAGAGTGCGGCCCGCACCGGATTTTCGTTCGAGAGCTTCGTGACGCGAGCGGTTGGATTCGAATCGTGGGGGCGCTTCCCCCGGGCGACGCACGAGGTAAGGGCCGTCCAGTGGCGCACCGACTCCTTCCCGAAGGTCTCGGGGATGGTGCTGCCCTATGGCCTGGGCCGGAGCTACGGCGACAGCTGCCTAAACGACGGCGGCACCCTGCTCGCCGCGCGCAGCCTCTCGCGGTTCATCTCGTTCGATCCGGCGACCGGGGTGCTGCGCTGCGAAGCGGGCGTGACCCTCGCCGAGATCCTCGACTTCGCCGTTCCACAGGGCTGGTTCCTCTCGGTGACGCCGGGGACCAAGTTCGTCACCCTGGGCGGCGCCATCGCCAACGACGTCCACGGCAAGAACCACTTCGCCGACGGCACCTTCGGCAGGCACGTTCGCGCCTTCGAGCTCCTGCGCAGCGACGGGCGGCGCCTGCTGTGCACGCCTGGCGAGAACGCCGACTACTACCGCGCCACCATCGGCGGCCTGGGGCTCACCGGCCTCCTCACCTGGGCCGAGGTGCAGCTCAAGCGGATCCACAACCCGTTCATCGAAGCGGAGCAGATCCGCTTCGGCGGGCTGGAGGAGTTCTACGAGATCAACGCGGCGTCTGAGCGGGACTACGTCTACACCGTGGCATGGATCGACACCCTCGCCACTGGGCGCGACCTGGGCCGGGGGATCTACTTCCGCGGCAACCACGCGGCGCCGATCCCCGACGGGATGCCCACCCTGCGAAAGCCGCTCGAGCTGGCGGTGCCCGTCGACGCGCCGGGCTGGGTCTTGAACCCGGTCACCGTGCGCGCGTTCAACTTCGCCATCTACCGCAAGCAGCTCCGCAAGGTGAAGGCCGGACTCACCACGATCGATCCATTCTTTTACCCCCTGGACGCCATCCACCGCTGGAACCGCATCTACGGAAAGCGGGGCTTCCTGCAGTGGCAGTGCGTGGTGCCCATGGGGAGCGGCGCCATCGGCCCCATCCTCGCGGAGATCGCGCGGTCCAGGGAGGGCTCGTTCCTGGTGGTGCTCAAGACCTTCGGTCCGCTGGAGTCGCCGGGGATGCTCTCCTTCCCGCGGCCGGGGATCACCCTCGCCCTCGACTTCCGCAACCGCGGCGAGGTCACCTTCTCCCTCCTCGATCGCCTCGATCGGATCGTGCGCGAGAGCGGCGGCGCCATCTACCCCGCCAAAGACGCCCGCATGTCCGGCGAGACCTTCCGGCGCTCCTTCCCCGGCCTGGAGGGCTTTCGCCCCTTCGTCGATCCGGCCTTCTCCTCGAGCTTCTGGCGCCGCGTGAACGGAGCTGTCACATGAGACGAATCGTGATCCTCGGCGCCACCTCCGCCATCGCCCAGGAGACCGCGCGCTGCTTCGCCTCCAAGGGCGACCGGCTCTTCCTGGTGGCCCGCAGCCCCGAGCGCCTCGAGGCCGTCGCCGCCGACCTGCGGGTGCGCGGTGCGTCCCAGGTGGAGATCGAGGCTTTCGACCTCAACGACATCGAGCGGCACCAGGAGCTCCTCGACCAGGCGGAGCTGCGCCTCGGCGGCCTCGACGGCGCCCTCGTCGCACACGGCGTGCTCACCGATCAGGGCGTCGCCCAGGTCGACTTCGCGCGGGTGGAGGCCGACTTCCGCACCAACTTCCTCTCGGCGGCCTCCCTCCTCACCCACCTCGCCAACCGCTTCGAGGCGCGCCGCGCCGGCGTCATCGCCGTGATCTCGTCGGTTGCAGGCGACCGCGGCCGGCAGAGCAACTACGTGTACGGCTCTGCCAAGGCGGCGCTCTCGGCCTTCTGCAGCGGCCTGCGCAACCGGCTGCACCCTTCGGGCGTCGCCCTCGTCACGGTGAAGCCCGGCTTCGTCGACACGCCCATGACCGCCCACGTGGCGAAGGGCCCTCTCTTCGCGAGCGCCCAGCGCGTCGGTCGCGGCATCTTCCGCGCCATGACCCGCCGCCGCGGCGTGGTCTACCTGCCGTTCTTCTGGCGTCCCATCATGGCGATCATCCGCGCCGTGCCGGAGGTCGTCTTCGTCCGCCTCAAGCTCTGACGCCGAGCCGCCCTGGCGGACGCGGTCCTTCCTTGACCTTTGGGAGTCGGCGATGTTTTGTTCGGGCCGAAGTCCAAATTCTCCAAGGATCGTCCATGCGCCCGTACGTCACGCCCCTCGCTCTGCTCGCCCTGCTGCTCGCCGCTTGCGGCGACGATGACCGGCCTGCGAAGGCCTGCACCGTCGGGGATGCCTCCACCTGTGCCGCCGGGCTCGTGTGCGAGCCCGTGGCCGGCCAGGAGGAGCCCGGCTGCTTCGCACCCTTGTTCGTTCATGGCCGGGTCTTCGACCTGGACACCGGAAGCGGCGTCGCCGCGGCGCGGGTGGATGCCGAGGAGGCCGGCGGCCGCCCGGTGGGCGACGTGGCGACGACGGCGGACGACGGCAGCTACGTCCTCCGAGTCCCCTCGGTGCGGAAGGACGGGAGCGGCGCCCCCGCCGGCCAGACGATCAAGCTCGGCGCGGCGGCGCGCGACTACGCGCCCTTCCCCGGCGGGCTGCGCGTCTCGCTCCCGATCGACACCGCGACGGCAGAGCGGGCGATCGACGGCACCTGGGTGGTCGAGGGTGGCGCCACGTCGATCGCCCTCGATCTCCTTCCCGATGAGGTGCGAGGGCTCCCAACCATCTCCGGAACGGTCGAGGCGCCTCGCTCCGACAACCCGTACGGCACCATGGTCACCGCGGAGAACTTCTCGGCCCCCGCCATCACGGCCCGCGCGGATGCCCGCGGGGCGTACGTGCTCTTCAACGTGCCCGCCGACTCCTGGACCCTTCGCGCCTACCGGCGAGGCCTGAACTACCAGGAGACCCAGGTGACCGTGGAGCGCACCGACGTCAAAGGCGCCGACCTGAGGCTCGCCAACACGAAGACCGCCTCACTGAGCGGCTCCGTGTCGATCGTGGCAGGCAACGGCGCGACGAGCGTCGTCGTAGCCCTGGCCAACGACTTCGACGACGTGCGCGTCCATGGCACCCTCGTCCCCGGCCTGCGCGCGCCGGAGCCCGGCGCCCCGCCGGACGTCACCGGCGCCTTCCGGATCGACGGGATCCCCGACGGCTACTACGTCGTCCTCGCCGCCTTCGAGAACGACGGCCTCGTCCGAGACCCCGATCCCGACATCGCGGGCACCCAGATCCAGCGCGTGCTCGTCCTGGACGGCGTCGTCGCGACGTCCCCCGCGTTCAAGGTGACGAGCGCGGTGAAGATCACGGGCCCTGGCGCCGGCGACGCGGTCGAGACCGTCGAAGGCACGCCGACCTTCCGCTGGGAGGCCTACCCGAGCGCCAAGTCCTACCTGCTCGAGCTCTTCGACACCTACGGCCACGAGGTCTGGACCACCACCGTCCAGGCGACGAGCGCCGCCTACGGCGGCAGCGAGACCCTCGAGCCGGGCATGCCCTACCAGTGGCGGGTCACGGCCTTCGGGAACGCCTCCAACCCCATCTCCATCACGGAGGATCTGCGAGGCGTCTTCCAGCTCGCCGGCGACTAAAACATCGGCAAGAGGATCGGCAGAATGTACGTCCACCCGAGCCAGATGGAGCCGCTGGAACGGACGGCCAGGCTCTTGATCAATGAGCTGTTGCGCCAAGACCTCGTACGCACGAGCTCGCCCAAGGGCGCGCTGCGGATCGGGCTGCCGATGCACGCCGTCGGCTACTACTTCCCGCGCCTGTTCCCTGAAGGTGTCGAGCAAGCCTTGTTCGCCTCGGCGCCTCCCTCGAGCCGAATCCGTTAGCGGCGACTTCAGTCGTCGACGCCGACCTGCTCGAGGAAATCGAGGGCGCGCAGGCGCTTGCCGATCACGTGGCGCGTGAAGGTGCGCACCAGCGCCCTCGCCTGGCCGAGCGCGCGGGGATCGGAGGAGTCGGCCAGGCCGAACGGATCCGACGCGTGCAACGCGAGCGCCGCGGCCAGGGCCGGAGAGGACGCGCGGACGCTGCCATGCTGTGCGAAGGGCGCACACGTGGGGCAGAGGACGCCGCCATGGGACGGATCGAATACCGCGTCTCCCGCCACGCCGGCGCCGCACATCGCGCAAGTCGAGAAGCGCGGCGAGAAGCCGGCGTGGCGCAGGGCGCCCAGCTCGAAGGCGAGGAGATCCTCGGAGCGCGCGGGGCGATCGCAGAGGCCAGCCAGGTAGCCGGCGAGGAGGTCGAAGAGCTCGGGGTGCGGCTCGCGCTCGCGGCAGAGCTCGCGGGAGAGCTCGGCGGCGTAGCCCGCGTGTCCGATGCGGGCGAGGTCCTCGCGCAGGCCGGCGTGGGCGGAGAGCACCTCGCAGGACGAGAGGAAGAAGAGCTCGCCCTTCCCTTCCGACAGGCGCACGCCGAGACGCGTGAATGGCTCGAGGGCCCCGGCGAAGCGGCGCTTGGACTTGCGCGCCCCGGCGGCAAAGGCGGGCAACTTGCCCCGCTCGCGGGTGAGCAGGGTCACCACCCGATCGGAGTCGCCATAGTCGATTACGCCGAGGACGATCGCCTCGGCGCGCAGCTCGGGGCCCTTCACCGCGACATCCCCGTCGGCGGCGCGCGGCCCGCGCAGCGCCCGTCCCGGTCGCGACGAGCGGCGACGAATTCGGACGCGAGAGGCACCGGGAACATCACCCCAGGATCAGCCAGAGGGCGGCGCCCGCCGCGGCGGCGATCGCGCCGGCGAAGACCCAGCGGATGGGCATGGGCCCCGCGGCGCCCTTGAGCGACAGGCGCGGCGTCGCGTCCTCGGCGGGAGGCGGCATCGAGCCCACGTGCTCCTCCCAACGGAGCACCACCTCGTCGGGGTTGAGCCCCACGCACGTGGCGTACGCGCGCAGGTAACCCACCACGAACGTCCGCCCGGGGAGCTGGTCGAACCGATCGCTCTCCAGCGAGTTCACGGCCACCGGCGAGAGCTTGGTCACCCGCACCACGTCCTCGGGCGACAAGCCACGCAGCTCCCGTTGCTGCACGAGGTAGCGACCGAAGCTCTCCAATTCAGCTCCCGGGGATCAGCTCGGCGTGGCGAACGCACTCGCCGGCGAGGTCTTCGTTCTTGGCCTTCTCGCTGCACGCGACGAAGGCGATCCTCGCCTCGGCGATGCGGCCCCGCTCGAGCAGCAGCAGGCCGCGGCGCAGCTCCGCGTCGGCGACGTCGGGACAGCTCTTCGCGTACTTCTCCACGAACCGCAGGGCCTCGTCCATCCGTCCCTGGTTCTCCATGATCTCGCCCAGGTTGCGGTAGCCGAGGCAGAAGCCGGGGTTGATGGCGATGGACGCCCGCAGGTGGCGCAGCGCTCCCTCCGAGTCGCCGAGCTGGTACTTGCACCAGCCCAGGTTGTTCTCGGCGAGGTAGGGCTCCCTGTAGAGCAGGTCGCGCCGCGCCTCCTCGAGCATGGGCACCGCCACGTCGCAGCGGTTGGTCGCGAGGTACACGGCGCTCAGGTTGACCTTGGCCTCGGAGTAGCCGGGCTTCAGGGCGATGGCGCGCAGGTACGCGCCGGCCGCCGCGTCGAGCTCGCCGAAGTACATGTGGAGGAGCAGGCCATGGAGGTGGTGGATCTCGGGATCCTTGGGGTCGAGCTTCACCGCCTGCTCCACCTCCGCGAGGGCCGTGCGAGGATCGCCGCCCGCCAGCGCCGTCGACGCGATCTCGAAGTGGGACGCAGCCTGCTGCCGATCCTTGGCGGACACGGTGGCGCATCCGGCGAGGACGAAGGCGAGGAGCGGGAGCAGGCGACGGGGCATGGTTCTTCTCAGAAGCTGGCGAGGAGGCGCGCGATGCGGCTGGTGTCGACGGGTTCGGCGGGGCTCTCCGGCGTGGGCTCGAGGAGCTCGATGGGCACCTCGGGGCCGGGGGTGGCGGCCGCCACGAGCGGGGAGTTCATGGAGGGTCCCGCGGGGCTGGCCTTCAGCGTGGGGTTTCCCTCGAGCTGCTGCTGGGCCGGCTCGCGCTGGAAGGGAGGGAGCCTGGCGAGCAGCTCGTCCTGGGCCTCGGGCCCGAGGTTGCGGTAGCCCAGGCCCTCCATGATGAAGCCCATGGACTCGCAGAACTGGAACGCCTCGTTCTGCGCCGAGGCGTACTCGTCGGCGTGGAGGCGGCGATCGTTCATGCCGTAGACCACCGCCTCGCGGGTCCGCGTGAGCCACAGGTAGACGTAGATCGCGTAGGTGCCGTCGGCGTTGCGCAGGCCCACGACGAAGCCCGAGGTCTGCTGGGCCTCACGGCCCGGGACGCCGACGTGGGGGTGGTTGACCGACTCCGCGATGGACGCCACCGATTCGCGGGTCGCGTCGAGTCGGGTCAGGGTCGGATCGAGGAAGAACAAGGCGGCCTCTGGGGGCGGACGTCCGGCAGCGGATACTGGCCTAGACCACTAGAAACGGGCGCGTCCGTCAAGGATCGCCCTGTCGGAAAACGCCGCGGCCCGCCGAGCGCCCGCCCGGCCGCCCGCATCGGTCCGTCGGGCACGCCCGCCCGCCCGTGGCCCCGGCCTGGCCAGCGCTCCAAGGCCGCGCAAGAAGGATTCAGACGCCCTTCACGGAAGGACCCCAGACGAGCTTGTGGAGCTGGAGCTGCATGCGGGCGTCGAGGCCGGACGCGAGGAGCCACGCCGCGAGGTCCTTCCACTCCACCGCGCCCCACACCGGCGAGAAGAGGAGCGCCGCGTGCTTCCCTTCGAGGCCGAGGCGCCGGATCACGGCCTCGCTCCACTCGAAATCCTCCCGGGATGACACCACGAACTTGAGCTCGTCTCCCGGTCCCAGCGACGAGAGCCGCTCCAGGTGCGCGTCGGTGGCCTGCTCGCCCGACCCCGGCGCCTTCACGTCGACGATCTTGATCACCTCGGGAGGCAGCGTCTCCCACGGCGCCTGCCCGTGGGTCTCGATCGCCACCTCGTACCCCGCCTCCACCAGCTCCGCAGCGAGCAGGGGGAGCTCCTTCTGCAGGAGCGGCTCGCCGCCGGTGAGGGTGACGTACCGCGTGGGGTGCTTCGCGATCTCCGCCCGGATCTCCTCCCGGCTGCGCTTCGTCCCCCCGTGGAAGGCGTAGGCGGTGTCACACCAGGAGCAGCGCAGATCACATCCCGTGAAGCGCACGAAGACGCATGGGCGCCCCACCCTGGTGGACTCCCCCTGGATCGAGAAGAAGATCTCGGTGACGGACATCGCCATGCCGGGCAAACAACCCGAAACGCTGCGGCTAGTCCAGCCCGTTCGCCGTGCCGACGCCAACCTGCGCGAGCTTGAGCGCGTCGTCCTTGCTGAAGCGCACCTGCAGCCGGCGATGCTCCCGCTCCACCCGCCTGGCGAAGGCGAGCCAGCGGTCGGGCACCTGCCCGGTCGCGGCGAGCTCCCGCCCGACCGCGCCGGGGCCGGCATTCCAGGCGGCGAGCGCCCGGGCCTGATCGGGGAACTTGCGGAGCATGCGGGCGAGGTAGCGGATCCCCAGGCGCACGTCGACGACCTCCGGGGCCTCGAGCGCGGCCTTGGCCGGCAGCTCCTCGTGCTTGATGATCTCGCGCACCGTGACGTCCCGGAGCTGCATGAGCCCCTTCGCCTTGGCGTTCGAGACGGCGTCGGGGATGAAGTCGCTCTCCACCTCCATCACCGCGAGGATGAGGAGCGGATCCAGCGACGCGAGGCGCGACTCCTCGGTGACGGCGACGGCCACCTGGCGGCGCAGCGACGGCTCGAGGCTCCCCGGCGCGCGCTGCTCCAGGTACCGCGCGATCCGCTCCACCTCGGGATCGAGGGCGAAGCGCGGAAGGTCCTTGCTCACGCCGGGCTCGACCCGCAGCGGCGCGAACGCCGTCAGCGCCAGAGCCAGGATGCCCGCAAATCGCACGGGCCAGCGTCGTCGCACCCTCAAGAGACCTCCGCAGCCGAAAGAGCGCCTGCCCGGCCGATCGCGCGGAACATAGCGGCGGGTTTTTCAGCCGACAAGTCCCACGGTCCGGTCGAAGACCTACATGCACGCACACCGATTGCGCCTGGATTCATCGCTTTCGCCGGTCCGGCGAGGACGCTCAATTGCCGGTGGCCGCGCCGTTGGCGACGTTCTGGGGCCGCAGGAGCGGCTCCGAGTCCCAGCCCTGACGCTCCCGCCGCGAGAGGCGGTCCACCCGCGCCGCCAGGATGCGGATCTGCCCTGCCAGCGCGTCGACGTCCCGATGGGACGCGAGGCCGATGCGCTCCAGCGCGTGGCCGCCCAGCACCTCGAGCCTCCCGAAAGCCTCCGTGCCGCGGCGCTCCGCTTCCTGGCGCAGGGCGATCGCCCGCAGGGCGAGGTCGTTCCTGCGGGCGCGGGCCATCAGCATGCCGAGCTTCGCCTCGCCCCGAGCCGCGAGCCCTCCCAGGATCCGCTGTGTCTCCGCCTCGATCCTGCCGATCCGGACGAACCCTCGCTTCATCAGATCGGGAAGGTCTCTCATCGTGCGCATGGTCTCGTCGCCCCCGGGCAAGAAGGATGGCTGCGGTTTAGGCCCTGGCCCGCCGGCGGGTCAATTCCCTCGAAAGGGGCCCAACGCACCCCGTTTTCGCGGTAGATGCCTGAACGGCCATGTACCGCCTCCTCCGCCCTCTTTTCTTTCGGATGGACCCCGAGCGGGTGCATCACCTCGTGTCGGCTTTCTTGCGCTTCGTCGCCGTGCGTCCGTGGCTCGCGGCGCTCCTGCGGCGCCGGTTCGCCACGTCGGATCCGCGCCTGCGTGTGCGGGCCTTCGGCCTCGAGTTCCCCGGGCCCGTGGGCCTCGCCGCCGGCTTCGACAAGGGCGACGGCCTCGCTCCCGCCGCGTTCGCCTTCGGCTTCGGCTCGGTAGAGGTCGGCACCATCACGCCGCTGGCCCAGGCCGGAAACCCGAAGCCGCGGCTGTTCCGCCTGCCGCGCCAGCGGGCCCTCGTGAACCGGATGGGCTTCAACAACGCGGGCGCGGAGGCGACCCGCGACCGTTACGCGAAGCTGGCGTTCCGGCCGGGGCCGGTTGGCTTCAACCTGGGCAAGAACAAGGTAACGAGCGCCGAGGACGCCCCCGATGACTACCTGCGCGCGTACGAGGTGCTCGCCGCCGGCGGGGACTACTTCGTGGTGAACGTCTCGTCGCCGAACACGCCGGGCCTCCGGGACCTCCAGGCTCCGGACGCCCTGCGCGCCATCCTGCGGCCGCTCGTCGCCGCCGCCTCCCGTGCGAAGAAGCCCGTGCTCCTCAAGCTCGCCCCGGACCTCGCCGACGAGTCGATCGACGAGCTCGCGGATCTCGCCGTGGCCGAAGGCCTCGCCGGCCTCGTCCTCGCCAACACCACCATCGGCAGGCCCGGCGCGGAGGGCGAGCTGGCCGCCGCCGAGGCTGGCGGGATGAGCGGCGCCGCGCTCCTTCCCCGGACGATCGACGTGGTGGCGCGGGTGCGCCGCCGCCTCGGGACGCGCCTCGCCATCGTCGGGGTGGGCGGGATCTCCAGCGCCGACGACGCGTGGCGGGTGCTGCGCGCCGGGGCGTCGCTCGTGCAGGTCTACACCGGCTTCATCTATGGCGGGCCGGGCCTGGTGCGCCGAATCGAGCGCGGGATCCTGGCGAAGCTCGAGGCGGACGGCCTCCCCGACGTATCCGCCGCGGTCGGGCTCGACGTCGACTGACAGGGTCTCCAGAAATCTGATGCGCGCCCCGCCTGCTTCGTTGGCGCTCCGCTCCGATGCTCACGTACCGGAGCGTACGCTTTGCTTCGGTGCTCGCGCCGCCCCGCATCCGTGGCTGCTCGCTGGAGACCCTGTGAGGCGCTGCCGAGGCCGTCGTCAAAGATCCATCGTCATCACGATGGCGTCCTCGCGCTCCTCCACGTAGTAGCCCTTGCGAACGCCCACGTTCCGAAAGCCCAGGCCCGCGTAGAGCGCGAGGGCGGGCTCGTTGCTGCGCCGCACCTCCAGCGTCGCCATGGAGAGGCCGTTGGCGCGGCCCCGCTCCAGCAGCTCGGCCATGAGGAGCCGCGCGATCCCGCGGCGGCGGTGGACGGGATCGACCGCCACGTTGAGCACGTGGATCTCGTCGACGACGACCCAGAAGATCACGAAGCCGATGATGCGGCCGCCCTCGAGGGCGAGGAGGATCGTGGACCAGTCGTGGGTGAGCTCGCGCCGCAGGAGCTCCGCAGACCACGGGTGGGCGAACGCCCGCCGCTCCACCTCCATCACCTCGGGGAGCTCGTCCATGCGCATCCGCCGCAGCTCGAACCCGCCGCGGCCCACCCCCTCTTCGCCGAAGAGCCGGACGCCGCCGCTCAACCCTTCGCTCCGGATCCGAAGGAGTGGAGGATCCGCACCTGGGTGCGGCCGCGCAGGTCGCGCACCAGGGCGCCGACGATCTCCTCCCGCCTCTCCATCTCCATCTTCGCGAGGAGCGCTTCGCGGGCGTCGGCGAACGTGACGGATCCGAGCTCCCCCTTGCGCGCCTCGTAGGCGTCGCGCAGCTCCCGCTCCGAGATCCCGCCGCCCAGGCGAAGGCGCGAGGCGAGGTAGCGATCGACCACGATCCGCCGCCGCAGGAGGCGCAGGAGCTCGCCGGGCTCCACCTCCCACCGGGCGAGGAAGCGCTCGAAGGCCGTCTGGCCCAGCCGCTCGCGAAAGCCCGCGACCGCCGCCTCCAGCTCCGTGGTCTCCGCCACCGCCACCGCGAGCGTCTCGGCCTCCGCGAGGATGAGGTGCTCGGCGATCGACCACTCGAGGGTCGCCGCGAGCGTATCCGCCGGGAGCTCGGCCTCGGCGGCGAGGACCGCGCCCCGGGAGATCAAGGCCACCCGCGCCTCCAGTTCGAGGTCGGAGAGGGTGATCAGGGTGCGGGAGGCGTGGGCGTCGGCCGGCGTGATCACGGCGACGATCCGATCCACCAGCCGGCCCGTCTCGTTGACGGACCAGGCCCGCGAGGGTCCTCCGACCGCGATCAAGGCGATGGCGAGCACGGCGGCGAGGCGGAGCATGATCCCTCCGATGGTAGGACGCTGCGTGCGGCCACCGCAACGTCCATCCGCTTTCCGTCGTTGACCCGGCCCACCGTGTGGTTAGCTTGCGGCACGAATGGCCAAAGACCAGGACCTCTACGCGATTCTCGGCGTGAGCCGGACCGCCTCGGCCGACGAGCTGAAGAAGGCGTACCGCCGCCTCGCGCGCAAGTACCACCCCGACGTCAACCCCGGCGACAAGGCGGCCGAGGAGAAGTTCAAGGAGATCAACAACGCCTTCGAGATCCTCTCGGACCCCAAGAAGCGGCCCCTCTACGACGAGCTGGGGATGGACGCAGCCAAGATCGGCTGGGATCCCGAGAAGGCGGCGGCGTTCCGCCAGTGGCGCAGCGGCGGCGCCGGCCCTCGCGGCGCGGGACCCGGCGGCTTCGAGGGCTTCGGGTTCGAGACGGGCGAGCCCGTCGACCTCGGCGACATCTTCGGGGAGATCTTCGGCGGCGGCCGGGGCGGCTTCGGCAGGCGGGGACCGGCGCGGCCCGCCAAGGGCGCGGACCTCGTCGATCGGATCGAGATCGACCTCGCCGACGCGGTGAAGGGCCGCGAGCTCGACCTCCGCGTGGACGGGAAGAGGCTCTCGGTGAAGGTGCCGGCGGGCGTCGCCGACGGCGGCAGGATCCGCCTCGCGGGGCAAGGCGGCGCCGGCGCCAGGGGTGGGCCCCCGGGCGATCTGTACCTCGAGGTGCACATCCGGCCGCATCCCGTGGTCCGCCGAGACGGCGACGACCTCACCATCCACCTCCCCATCACCGTCGGCGAGGCGATCGCCGGCGCCACGGTGGCGCTGCCGACCTTCGACGGCACGGTGCAGCTCAAGGTCCCCGCCGGCACGCAGAGCGGCCAGCGCCTTCGCCTCCGGGGCAAGGGCGTCCCGCACCTGCGCGGGGGCGGCCGGGGGGATCTCTACGCCGAGGTGCGGGTGGTGGTCCCGACCGGATCCGAGGCGAAGGAGCTTGGCAAGAGCCTCGACAAGCTCTATGCCGAGCCGGTGCGCGCGGGGCTCATCCTCTGACCCTGCGCCGAAAGGAAGCGAGCTTTGGGCCTCTTCGATCTCTTCGGTGGATCCTCGAAAGACAAGGAAGCGAAGCGCATCCGGGATCTATCCAAAAAGGCGCAGGAGAAGTACGGGGATCCCACGGGGCGGTCCCGGGCCCTCGAGGGCCTGCGGGACATCGGCACCCCCGACGCGATCGCGGCGCTGATCCAGCGCTTCACCGTGCACCTGGAGCCGGGCATCACCGACGCCGAGGAGAAGGAGTACGTCTTCGGCATGGTGACGTCCTTCGGCGAGAAGTCGGTGCAGCCGCTGATCGACTTCCTGCGGCGCAGCGACAGCGTCGCTTGGGCGTTGCGCTGCCTCGAGGAGCTCGTTCCGCAGGACGAGCTCGTGCGGATCCTCACCGATCTCCTGCACAAGCTGGCGCAGGAGTACTCGCGCGATCCCGAGAAGAAGGTAGTCGTGATCAACCGCCTCGCCACGATCCAGGACGATCGGATCCCGAAGGCGGTGGAGCCGTTCCTCGACGACGCGTCGGACGAGGTGGTCACCGCGGCGCTCACGAACCTCGTGGAGCAGAAGAGCGCGTCGTCCGCCGACGCGATCGCCGCCTGCCTCGCCAACGCGGAGGCGCCCAGGGTGCGCGCCGGCGCGGCGGCGGCCCTCGCCGATCTCGGCGCGCCGGTGGAAGCACACCGGGACGAGCTGGGAGCGAAGCTGCCCGCTGGCTACCAGCTCGGCAAGGATGGCGTCGTCCGCCGCGGCTGATCCGCCCTCGCCGCTCACCGCCGATGATCCAGGAACGAGGCGACGCTCGCTCGCCCCTCGCGTTCGCTTGCGGACACCGGGATCCCCTTCGCTTGACCGATCGGACGTCCGGTTCTTAGATCGGCCGCTCTCGACGGGACGCCCTCGACAAGGGCGCCCAACCTTGGAGGCGTCTTGGCGGACAAGGACACGACCACCGGTAGGACCATCGGACGCAAGGCCCCCTCCGCCGGCAAGACCGCGAGGGTCCCCCGATCCGGACGGACGCGCACCGCCGCTGGCTCACTGCCCTCTGCCACCGAGCTCGCCGACGAGCTGCACGCGCTGCTCGCGGAGCCGCGCTCGCCGGAGGCCCTGCGGCGCGGGCTCCACGCCCTCGATCGCCGCTTCTCCCCCCGATCGATCTTCGCCTCCACCCACGATCCCGCGTTCGACCGTCTCGCGGTCGCGCTGGCCAGGGGAAGAGCCGATCCCAAGGTGAAGGCGGCGGTCCCCGGTGAAGGCACGGTGGGCAAGGCCTTCTCCGAGAAGGCGCTGGGGTTCGAGCGAGGCGGCGCCGTCGTCGCCGTGCCGATGCTGGCCAGGGACCGCGCCGTCGGCGTGATCACGCTCCTGGGCGGATCGTTCACCGGGGAAGGCGGCGCGCCTTCCGCCGAGGAGGCCAGCTGGCTGCACGCGTTCGCCAACGCTTGCGGCGCCGCCCTCGACATGTCGCTGATCCGGTCGGAGCTGGAGCACCGCACCCGGGACCTGCGGCTCGCCACCGATTCGCTGCGAGAGGGCGACCGCACCCGTGACGCGCTCCTCTCGCATCTCTCCCACGAGCTGCGCACCCCGCTCACCACCATCAAGGGCTACCTCTCGATGGGGATGAAGGGTCGCCTGGGCGACCTCACCGAGAAGCAGCAGAACGCCATCGCCGTCTGCGATCGGAACGCCGACCGGCTCCTCCGGCTGATCAACGACCTGCTCCTGACCGCCCGCCTCGAGGCCGGGAAGATGGCGCTCGATCCCAAGGCGCTCGGCGTGCGCTCGGTGCTCCTGGAGGCGGCGAACTTCCTGGAGTCCGACGCCGAGGCGGCCACCGTGGCTTTGGAGGTGGAGGCGCCCCAGGGCGAGGTCTTCATCCGCGGTAACCGCGACCGGCTGGTCGAGGGCTTCATGCACCTCTTGGAGAGGGGTCTGCGTGGAAAACGCGACGGCGAGCAGATCCGCGTCGTCGTGGAGCCGCGCGGCCGGGTGTGCTCGATCACGGTGGAGCTGGGTGGCGTCCACGTCGCCGACTCGGAGCTGCCCAGGCTCTTCGAAGCGTTCCGCACCGACGGCGGGCCCGCGAACGTGGGTCTGTCGATCGCCCGCAGGATCGTCGAGCTCCACGGCGGCCAGGTCCGCGCGGAGCAGGACGAGGACGGCCTGCGCTTCCTGGCGGCGCTCCCGCTCTTCGCCGGCGCCGTCACCAGCGTGTCCGAGGCTCCGCAGCCCGTCCGCGGCGAGATCCTGGTGATCGAGGACGACGACGACTGCCGCAACGGGATCGTCGAGTACCTCTCGGGCGAGGGCTTCAAGGTCCGCGCGTTCGCCGAAGGGAAGGCGGCGTTGGAGCGCATCCAGGGCGACGCGCCGCCCGCGCTGGTGCTGCTCGACCTGAGGATCCCCGGCGTGGACGGCGCCGCGCTGATCCAGGCGGTGCGAGAGGGACGCCGGGCGCAGCGCACGCCGATCTACGTGATCTCGGGTGCGATCGACGCCGGCGCCGGCGCGGACGAGGCCTGGGGCGAGCGCGTGGACGGCGTGTTCGAGAAGCCGATCAATTTTCCATATCTGCTCGAGCGGGTGCGCGAGCTGGTGGAGGCGGCGCCCGCCTGAACCGCCATGCCCGAGCCCTCCATCACCAAAAGAAAGGCGTTGCCCGGGGGACGGGTTCGTCGTCATTCTGTGGGCCTCGTGCCTCCCGCTGAACGAACCGCCGAAACGGCGGCGATGCATACCCGGTACGGTCCGCTGTTCCGCTGGCTCTTCCGCCGCTATTTCGAGCCGGTGCGCTTCCCGGCCGACGCGCAGGAGCGCCTGGAGGAGCTCGCGCGGACCGGTACCCTCGTCTATGTGATGAGGTCCGCCGGGATCCTGAACTTCCTGTACTTCAACTGGGCGTTCGCGCGGCGCGGCCTGCCGCTGGCCAAGGCCGTCCTGGGGCTGTCCACGTTCCTCTACCGCCCCGCCGCGATGATCCTGAGGCGACGAACTGAGCGCGGCGCGCAGGCGGTGGTCGACGCGGCGAGGAGGGGCAACGCGTCGATGGTGTTTTTGCGCCGGCCATCGCCGCTCCGCAGCCGCGGCGCCTCGACCGACGATCCCTTCGCGAAGCTCGTGGCGCTGCAGCGCTCCTCCGATCGCCCGATCTACCTGATCCCCCAGCTCCTCATCTTCAAGCGGGCGCCGTCGCGGCTGCGCCCCGGCTTCGCAGACGTGGTCCTGGGCTCCGCCGAGGTCCCCGGCAGGATCCACGCCTTCGCGTCGTTCCTCTTCAACTACAAGCGCTCGATGGTGAAGGTCGGGCTGCCCATCGACCTCTCGCGCCTGGTGGCGGACCAGCCGGACGCCTCCGACGAGGTCCTGGCCCGCAAGGCCCGCGGCGCCCTCGGCGTCGGGCTCGCCAGGGAGCTCCGGGCGGTGGTGGGCCCGAGGCTCAAGAGCCAACAGCGCCTCATCGAGGAGACCCTGCGCGATCGGCAGCTCCGCGCGGAGCTGGAGAAGCGGGCCGAGACCAGCGGCAAGAGCTACGCGGTGGTGGAGCAGGAGGCGATCCGCTGCCTGCGCGAGATCTCGGCCCGGTACTCTCCGGCGTGGACCGACGGCGCCAACACGGTGGCCCGCTGGGTGTTCAACCGGATCTACGACGGCATCGAGGTGGACGAGGAGGGCCTCGCCGTCGCCGCGGAGGCGAGCAAGCGCGCGCCTCTGGTGCTCTGCCCCACCCACCGAAGCCACGCCGACTACGTGCTGATGAGCCACGTGCTCATCGAGCGGGGCATCACGCCGCCTCTGGTGGCGGCGGGAGCGAACCTGTCGTTCTGGCCGCTGGGCCCGGCGTTTCGACGGATGGGCGCCTTCTTCATCCGGCGCAGCTTCAAGGGGCAGCGGATCTACGCCGCCTCGCTCGCGGCCTACATCCGCAAGATCGCCCGTGACGGCTACACGCAGGAGTTCTACCCCGAGGGCGGCCGCACGCGCACGGGCCGGATCCTCCAGCCCAAGTACGGGCTCATCTCCATCGAGGTGGATGCCTGGATCGCCGGCGCCAGGGACGACCTCCACTTCGTTCCGGTGGCGATCGACTACGCCAAGGTGATCGAGGCGCAGGCCTACGCGAGGGAGCTCGCGGGCGCAGAGAAGAAGCGCGAGGACATCAAGGGGCTCCTGAAGACCCCCGCCGTCCTGCGCTCGCGCTGGGGCCGGGTACACGTACAGTTCGACGCGCCGATCTCCCTCGCCGCCTTCGCGAGGGATCGAGGCTTCGATCCGGCGAACCACACCGCGGACGATCGCAAGGCGCTCATCCACTCCCTCGCCCATCGGATCGCATGGGGGATGGGGCGGGTGCAGACGATCACGCCGACGTCCCTCGTGGCGGCCGCGCTCCTCGCGTCGGGCGAGCGAGGCGTGAGCGCCACCGATCTCGGCGGGCGGATCGACTTCCTCCGTTCGATCGCCAGCGCGAAGGGGGCGAGGTTCTCCCGGCCGATCGCCCTGGCGCCCTCCGATCCCGTCGCGCCGGGAGCGGTTAAGGAGGCCCTCGCCAGCTTCGCCGCCGACGGACAGGTGCAGCGGCAGGTGGTCGGGGGCGAGACCTACTTCCACGTGGACGAGAAGGCGCGACCGTCCCTGGACTTCTACAAGAACAACATCGTCCACCACTTCGAGGAGGAGTCGATCCTCGCGGCGGCGCTGCTGGCCCTCGGCGGGCGGGCGCCGATGGACGCGCTCTCCGAAGAGGCCCGCTGGCTGTCGCGGATGCTCAAGCGCGAGCTCAGCTTCCGCGCGGACGTGCCGGTGGAGGTGACCGTCGCGGACACCGCGCGCTCCCTAGAGGCGGCGGGGCTCCTCTCCTGCGAAGGCGACCTCGTGTCCGCGAGAGAGGAGGGCATCGAGCGGCTCCGGTTCCTGCGCGCGCAGCTCGCGGACGCCCTGGAGTCCTACTTCGTCGCCACCCTCTCGCTGCAGGCACTCGAGGCGGGCCCGATGGAGCGCAAGCGGCTGGTGGAGACCTGCTTCGACGTGGGCGAGGGCGCCCTGGAGGCCGGCCGCATCCGCCACGTCGAGGGGTTGTCCAAGCCCACCTTCGAGCGGGCGTTGGCCTGGATGACCGACCAGGGGATCCTGGTGGCGGAGGGCGATCGCAGGGTCGGCCTCGGCGAGCCGTGGCGCACCCGCGACGCGCGCGAATCCTTCTCGACCCGCGTCGAGAGGTTCGTCGCCGCATGATCGTCACGTCCCCACGCCGGGGCGCGATCAGATGCCGGGGCGGTCTCGGCGGATCGTCATCGGCGAGAACCGCGAGAGCGCCATCCCGGCGGGTAGCCGCTGCTTCAGCTTCGCCGCCACCAGCAGCGACGTCGCGGTGAGCGGCACCGCCGCGAGCAGATCCACGCCGTAGTGGAAGCGGCCGGCGAGGGTCCCGACGATGAGGCAGACCAGCACCGGCAGGGCGACCCAGAAGAAGCGCCGCGCCTCCCGCCATGAGTAGGCGAGGACGAGGAGGGAGATCCCCGTGTGCCCCGACGGGAAACAATCCCGCGCCAGCGGCGACTCGCGGAACATCAGGTCGACGTGGGAGGCGATGAACCAGCCGTGCACCGGCCCGTCGAAGAACGCCGCCTGGTAGTAGCGCGGCCCCATCGCCGGGACCGCGGCGTACAGCGCGAAGTTCACCGCATAGAAGAACATCAGCGCAGTCGCCCACTCGTCGAACTGCACGTCCTTGCGCTGGAGCCAGAGCACGAGCCCCAGCGCGGCGGGCCAGAGGAAGTAGGTGGTGTAGGCCCCGAGGAGGACGTCGTTGAGGAGCGGCGGCACCCGCTCCGCCAACCAGATCGACGGCTGCACGCCGAAGATCCGCTGGTCCGCGCGGATGAGGAGGTCGTCCGCGATGGGGACGTTCACCGCGTCGAGGATCGGGTTGAGGAAGAGGTAGAAGCCGACGATGTAGCCGACGGGGCCGAAGTCCGCCACGAAGCGCAGCCAGCGGTTGGCGGCGTACTTCGCCTGGAGGGTGCGCAGCACGAAGGGGGCCACGGAGATGGTCCCGAAGACGAGCGCAGCCGGCTCCCACCCCGCCACCCGGTCGCGGTTCCAGAGGAGGATGGTCAAGGCGAGGACCCCCGCCATCACGGCGATCATCTCGCCCGAGCGGATCGCCAGGCGCTCGTCCCCGAGCCCCCTGTGGGGTGCCTCGCGCGCAGTCGCTCCGGTGGCGGAAACCTCTCGCTCCATCGCTCCCTCTGGCGCCTGCGCAGCCGTCCGGGCCCGCCGGGAGTGGTACTGCATTGCCGGGCGCCAAGCGGCCGGCTTCTAGATCACCCCTCGACGGGCGTCAAGCAACCCACGGACGGCACCGAACCCCCCATCATTCCTCGCTCTTCGAACGGGCGGGACTATGATGGGTAGACCCGAGCGGCGGCGCAAACCCGGCTCTCGACCGGCTGCACCCTGGCGCCTCTCGGCATGCGTTGCGCAGCGGGGCGTGCAGTTGACAATCTCAGGTCCGGTCTGTATCTCCGCCGCCGTCCGAACGGGCGTTTGGCGGACTGCCCGGCCGGACGTGGGGTCGATTGTTTCGAAAGGACCCTCCATGGCGGATGTGTTCGGCAAGGCGTTCGAGTGGCGCGAACTGAAGGTCGCGCGGGCGACGGGACTGTACCCGTACTTCAAGCCCATCGATCGCACGGACGGGACCGAGGTGGTCGTGGGCGGCCAGCCCGTGATCATGGTCGGGTCCAACAACTACCTGGGCCTCTCCCTCCACCCCAAGGTCAAGGAGGCCGCCGCGAAGGCCCTGGAGCGCTATGGGACCAGCTGCTCCGGCTCCCGCCTGCTCAACGGCACCCTCGACCTGCACGTCGAGCTCGAGGAGAAGCTGGCGCGCTTCCTGGGCAAGGAGATGGCCCTCTGCTTCAGCACCGGGTTCACGACCAACCTGGGCACCCTCTCGGCGCTCCTCGAGCGCCGAGACTACGTCTTCTCCGACCGCCTCAACCACGCTTCGATCCTCGAGGGGATCCGCGGCTCCTTCGGCGAGCACAAGCGGTACCGCCACAACGACATGGCGGACCTGGAGCGGCTGCTGGCGAACGCGCCCGCCGAGGCCGGCAAGCTGATCGTCACCGACGGCGTCTTCTCCATGGAGGGCGACTTCGCGGACCTTCGGGTGATCGCCGAGCTGAAGAAGAAGTACGGCGCGCGCCTCATGGTGGACGAGGCCCACGGCCTCGGCGTCCTGGGCGCCCACGGCCGCGGCCTCTGCGAGCACCTCGGCGTCGAGGACGACGTCGACCTGGTGATGGGCACCTTCTCCAAGTCGTTCGGCTCCCTGGGCGGCGTCATCGCCGGCCCCAAGGAGGTGATCGAGTGGATCAAGCACAAGGCCCGCGCCATGGTGTTCCAGGCGTCGATGACGCCGGCCTCCGTGGCCGCCGCCCTCGCCTCCCTCGAGATCATCGAGGCGGAGCCGGAGCGGCGCGAGCGGCTGTGGCGCATCGCCCACAAGATGCGCAACGCCTTCCGCCTGCTGGGCTACGACACCGGCAACTCCGACGGCCCCGTGGTCCCGGTGCACATCGGCGATCAGATCAAGTGCTTCCGCCTGTGGAAGGCGCTCTACGAGCACGGCGTGTTCGCCAACCCCGTGATCCCGCCGGCGGTGGAGCCCGGCCACTCGCTGATGCGCACCTCGTACATGGCGACCCACACCGACGAGCAGCTCAATCGGGTGATCGAGCAGTTCGAGCTCCTGGGCCGCAAGTTCAAGGTGCTCCCCGAGGACGCCCCCGTCGCCGCCGACGTGATCGCGCAGGTGGGCTCCATCGAGGACGAGCAGGAGGGCGCGCCCCGCTTCGCCGCCGCCGAGCACCGCACGAACGGCAACGGCCACGGCAACGGAAACGGCCGCTCCCGCGCCAAGGCCGACGGCTACCGCGGCCGCGCCGACCTGGCCCGCAAGGTCTTCGATCTGGTGGAGACCGCGACCTGGCGGGCGGCGAACTTCCAGATGCCCACCCGCGAGCAGATGCGCGGCGTGGTCCAGGAGCGCCTGGGCGACGTGACGGGCGCCATGATCGAGCGGGGCTACAAGCTCATGGAGCTGGCGAACCGCGCCCGCGGCGGCCGGAAGATGAGCTACGACGAGGAGCACGAGTAGGCGCCGGGGCGTTGCGGCGTTGCCCCACATGGGGTAGTTCACCCCAGCCATGGCGATCCCGCTGCAGACCTCGACCCCCTCGGCCACCGCGGACTTGACGGTCCGCCCCGTGGAGAGCGCTCGCGATCTCGACCTCTTCGTGAGCCTCCCCGCCGAGCTCCACGCCGGTGATCCGACCTTCGTCCCGCCGCTCCTCATGGAGCGCAAGGACTTCCTCGATCCCCGCAAGAACCCGTTCTTCGAGCACGCGCCGCATCAGCTCTTCCTGGCGTGGCAACGGGGCCGCGTGGTGGGCCGGGTCGCTGCCACCGAGGACCAGGACTACAACCGGTTCCACGGCACCGACTACGGTTTCTTCGGCATGTACGAGTCGGTGGACGACGACGAGGTGGCCCGCGCCCTCTTCGCCGCCGCCAAGGGTTGGATCCGATCCCGCGGCCGCAAGCAGCTCATGGGGCCGATGAACCTGTCGACCAACCACGACTTCGGCCTGCTGATCGAGGGCTTCGAGCATCCGCCCGCGATCATGGTCCCGCACAACCCCCGCTACTACCAGCGGCACTTCGAGGAGCTGTTCGGGCTGCGCAAGGCGAAGGATCTGTGGGGATGGTGGCTCGACCCCGCCACCGAGCCGGATCCGAAGATCGTCCGGATCGCCGAGAAGGTCCGCAAGAAGGAGGGCCTCGTCGTCCGGCCGGTGAACCTCTCGGACTTCGCCAACGAGGTGCGGCGGATCAAGGAGGTCTACAACGCCGCGTGGGAGAAGAACTGGGGCTTCGTGCCGTTCACCGACGCCGAGTTCGACCACGTGGCGAAGGACATGAAGACCTTCGTGAAGCCGGAGCTCCTGCTCATCGCCGAGGTCCAGGGGGAGCCGGTGGCGTTCGTGATGACGGTGCCGGATCTCAACCAGGCGCTCGTGCGCGTAGGTGGGAGGCTGACGACCTTCGGCCTGCCCATCGGGCTCGCCAAGCTCCTGTGGTGGTCGCGAAAGATCGACCACCTCCGGCTCATCACCCTCGGTGTCAAAGAGCAGTACCGAAAGCGGGGCATCGACGCCGTCCTCTACCTCGATTCCCTCCTCGCCGCCCGCAAGCTCGGCTTCAAGTCCTGCGACATCTCCTGGATCCTCGAGGACAACGTGCTGATCAACCGCTCGATCCAGCTCATGGGCGCCAAGCGCTACAAGACCTTCCGCGTGTACGAGGACGAGGTGCGCGAATGAAGGTGCTGCTCACCGGCGGCACCGGCTTCGTCGGCCCCGCCGCGGCCAGCGCGCTCGACGCCGCGGGCCACCAGGTCCGCTGCCTCGTCCGCAACTCCTCCGACCGCAGCGTCCTGGAGGCCACCGGCGTGGCGATCGAGTGGGCGCTCGGCGACGTCTGCGATCCGGCGTCGCTCCCCGCCGCCATGGAGGGCGTCGACGCGGTGATGCACGTGGCCGGGCTCACCAAGGGCCTGCGGGCGGACGACTACTACCGGGTGAACGCCTACGGCTCGCGGCTGCTGGCGGAGGCCGCGATCGCCGCCGGCGTGAAGCGGTTCGTGCTGTGCTCGTCGCTGGCGGTCGCCGGCCCCATGCCGAACGGCAGGCCCTCCCTCGAAGCGGACCCGTGCAAGCCGGTCTCCTTCTATGGCCGCTCGAAGCTCGCCGGCGAGGAGATGCTGCGCCGGCACGCCGGGAAGCTCGACCTCACCATCGTGCGGCCCCCCATCGTGTACGGACCGAGGGATCGCGACTTCTTCGAGGTCTTCAAGATGGCCGCCACCGGCCTCGGCCTCCGCCCCGGGCTCTTCGGGCAGAAGAAGTACTCGATCATCTACGTGGACGACGTGGGCGCCGCCTTGGCTCTCGCTCTGGACAAGGGCCGAGCGGTCCGGGATCTCGAGGGCTGTGACGGCGTCTACTATGTCTCCGACGGCGGGATCTATACCTGGGAGGAGATGCTCCGGAAGGTGGGGCACGCCCTGGGCCGCAAGACCCTGGTCATCCCCGTGCCGGAGGCCCTCTCCTGGCCTGTCGGCCTCTGGTCGGAGGTCGCGGCCCGCCTCACCGGAAAGCCGCAGATCGTGTCTCTCGACAAGATCCGGGAGATGGGAGGGCCCGGCTGGGCCTGCTCGATCGATCGGGCCAGGGAGGAGTTGGGCTTCGAGCCCGCCTGGCCTCTCGAGCGGGGCCTCGCCACCACCGCCGAGTGGTACCGGGCCCACGCCTGGCTTTGACGAGAGCCTTCTTTTGCGCCGCGGCGGGGGACGTACCTCCCATGGCGCAGCCGCTCTGGATCGGGTAGGCTCGATCCCGACTGACCACTTCCAGGGCGTGGTCCGACGGATCGGCCAGCCGCCCAAGTGCTGAAGGATGCGATCGATGGTCTGGGGAATCCTCGAATCGGCCAGGTTGCCACGGGCGCTCCGGCACGCCGCGGCATGCATCGTTGCGCTCGGCCTGCTGGCGGGCTGCACCGAACCCGCCCCTGCGATGCGCCCGGCGGATCGCCGGATCGTCGACCGCGCCGCGCAGGATTCCCGCCACGAGGCTCCGGGCGCCACGGACGACGGACCGATCTCGCTGGTCTCGAAGGCCGAGCCTCGAGCCTTCGAATTCCACGAGGCCGCATTCGCCTATGGGAAGGAGCCCGAGCGCCGCACGGAGCCGGACGACGAGATCGTGAGTCCGCCCGACCCCCCGATCTCGGGTGGGAACAAGCCGTCGTTCTCCGTTCGCATCGAGCCGGGCGCGCTCACGATCTCGTCCCAGGAGACCGCCCCCCTCCGGGCCGAGCTCCTGGATTCCCAGGGGCGGGTGGTCCAGAGCCGCGGCGCCATCTGGTGGTCGAGCGATCGCCAGGTCGCGTCCGTGACCAGCGACGGCAAGGTCACGGCCGTCGCGGCGGGGACCGCGACGATCAGCGCTTCGATCGGCGGCTTCCAAGGGGATGCGACGATCAAAGTCGAGTGGACCCCGATCGCGCGGTTGGACATCCGCAGCCCCGTAGGCTCCGAGCTCGTGGTGGGCAGCACGATTCAGCTCTCCACCATCGCCCGCGAGGAGTCCGGCCATGTGCTTCTCGATCGCGGTCTCCCGACCTGGTCTTCCGATCGCCCCCACATCGTCTCCATCGACTCCATCGGCCGCGTCGTCGCCCATGCGCCGGGCACCGCGGAGATCCGCGCAGTCGTCGACGGGGCCGAGGCGAAGCTCCTCATCCGCTCCGTCCTCCGCTTCACCCAGATCGCCGCTGGCCTGAACCACACTTGCGCGATCGCCACGAGGGGTGATGCCTGGTGCTGGGGCACGGGTCTGAGGGGTGAGCTCGGGATCGGCATCGCCACTTCGGCGCCGGCTCCCGCGCAGGTCCAGGGTGGGTACACCTTCAAAGCGCTCGCCGCCGGCGACTCTCATACCTGCGCGTTGGTGCAGCCGACCGAGGGCGGGAGCGCCGTCTGCTGGGGGCGTGGCAGCGACGGCAGGCTCGGGACGGGCCGCGCGACGAACGAGTGGACCCCCGCGCCGCTCGCCAGAGACATCCCCTTCGACGTGATCGCCGCCGGTGCCACCAGCACCTGCGGCCTGTTCGGTGGCGAAGGCTTCTGCTGGGGCACCGAGACCGGCACCTCGTCCCCCGATCCGGTTCCGGCGCTGGAGGGCTTCGAGGACTTTCTAATCGGCGCCACCCAGGCAGCCGGCGTCCGGTCCGGTGAGCTCTTCCACTTCCCAGGAAAGGACTCGCCTCGGATCATCTCGGAATCGTCGCCGGATCCCGTGCCCGCCCGCGTCCTCGTCCCCTCTCTCGAGCCGAAGGATCTCGTCCAGTCGTACGCCTTGGGCAAGCATCACGCTTGCGCGACGTTCGGTGCCACGCCGGCGACCTCCTCCACCTGGTGCTGGGGCGAAGGGCGCTCGGGGCAGCTCGGCGACGGGATGTCGACCTCCAGCGAGGCGGCAGTTCAGATCGCCGGGCACCACGGCCTGACGGGCCTGGTGGCCGGCCACACCCACACCTGCGGCCTCACGTACACCGGCGAGGCCTGGTGCTGGGGCTCCAACGCCTTCGGCCAGCTCGGCGCCGGCTCCGACGCCTTGGGTTCGAGCGAGCCCGTCCAGGTGATGGGCCCCCAGTTCTCGACCCTCTCGGCCGGAGCGGATCACACCTGCGGAATCTCGATCACGGGCGACGCGTGGTGCTGGGGCCGCAACACCGCCTCCCAGCTGGGTGACGGCGGCTCCGCCAACATGAACCACCCGGTCCTCGTCTCCTCGCAGCACTGAGTAAGAAGCCGGGTAAAACGAGACGACGCGCTCTACCTGCGTGACCCGTTGCGGCCCCCTGCCCTTCCCCGGGCGGCGGGGCCGTCCGCGTTCATCCCGCGGTGCTCCCGTGTCTTGGCGGTCGGCGATACGAGAAAGGCCCCGGCGCCAACTGGCGCACGGGGCCTTGCGTCGATCGGCGCGGGCGCCGGAGCTCAGGCCTTGCCGGCGAAGATGTCCATCACCTTGTGGAGCAGATCGATCGCCTCTGCGCGAGGACGCTGGAAGGCGTTGCGGCCCATGATCGAGCCGAAGCCGCCGCCGTCACGGATCCCGCGGACCTCGTCGAGGAGCGCGTCGGTGCCCTTGGCCTCGCCGCCCGAGAAGATGACGATGCGCTTGCCGTTGAAGCAGGACTGCACCACGTGGCGCACCCGGTCGGCCATGGTCGCCACCGGGATCTGGAACTTCTCGAAGACCTTCTGGTTCTCCGGCTGCTCGATGTGCGCGGAGGGGGGCTTCACCTTGATGACGTGGGCGCCGAGCTGCGCTGCCACGTGGGCGGCGTAGGCTACGATGTCCACGGCGGTCTCGCCCTGCTTCGAGAGGCCGGAGCCGCGGGGGTAGGCCCACATCACCGTGGGCAGGCCCACCGACTTGGCCTCCAGGATCATCTCCCGGATCTCCTCGTACATCGTGTTCCGCTCTGCGGAGCCCGGGTAGATGGTGAACCCTATGGCGGTGCACCCCAGCCGCAGCGCGTCCTCGACCGAGCCGGTGATCGCCGAGATGGGATCGGACGACTTGGCCATGGTGTCGGAGTTGTTCACCTTGAGGATGAGCGGGATCTCGCCGGCGAACTTGCCGGCCGTCGCCTCGAGGGCGCCGAGCGGCGCAGCGTAGGCGTTGCAGCCCGCGTCGATCGCGAGGTTGTAGTGGTAGTCGGGATCGTAGCCCTCGGGGTTGGGCTGGAACGAGCGGACCGGTCCGTGCTCGAACCCCTGATCCACCGGGAGGATCACGAACTTGCCGGTGCCTGCGAGCCGGCCGGTGTTCATCAGCCGCGCGAGGTTGCCGAGCGTGCCGGGGTTGTCCGACGGGTACCACGAGAGGATCTTCCGAACCTGATCGCCGTTGCGCATTTCGTCTCCGATAGGGCTTTTCCGTCGCAGCGGGAGCGCCCGCCCCTCGTGCCACGGCTGTCGAATCCGCCCCTCTGATAGTCGTTCCTCCCCGGAAGGGCAAGCGACCAGCATCCCCATGTTTTCTACCGTTCGCATCGCCCGCATCGAAGGGATGTCGGGTCCCCCGGGTGGCGTGCCGGGGGCGTTCCTGCTACCTAATCCCCCGAGGTGAACGGCATGGTCTCGGTGGTGGTGAACGGCGAAGAGCGGGAGATCCCGGCCGGCAGCACGGTCTCGGAGCTCCTGGACCTGCTCGGCGTGATGCGGGCGAGGGTGGCCGTGGAGGTCAACCTCCAGGTGGTGCGCCGCGCCGACCACGACGCCCATCGCCTCCAGGCGGGGGATCGGGTGGAGGTCGTCGCCTTCGTCGGCGGCGGTTGAGGGCCGGTGTCGAAACCGGGCCGCTCGACCGTTGGCGGGCGATCCGAAAAGAGCGATTCTCTCGCGAGCCGAAGGGATGGCTCCGGAGCCTCGGGGACCTCCCTCACGACGAGTGAATGACACAACCAATGCCCGCTGAAGCGCGGGCGCGACACGAGCGGAGAAGAGGCGACACGATGTCGGAGACCCCCCTGCGGATCGGCAACCACGTCTTTCAGTCCCGGCTTTTCACGGGCACCGGCAAGTACGCCGACTTTCCCACCATGAAGGCCGCGCTGGCCGCCTCGGGGAGCGAGCTGGTCACGGTCGCCGTGCGCCGCCTCGATCTCTCCGCCACCGGCGACGAGAGCCTCCTCACCTGGCTCCCGGAGGGGATGAGGCTCCTCCCCAACACCGCGGGCTGCTACAACGCCGACGACGCGATCCGCACCAGCCGGCTCGCCCGCGAGCTGTGGGGCGGAGACCTCGTGAAGCTGGAGGTCCTCGCGGATCCCAAGACGCTCCTCCCCGACGCGGAGGCCACGCTGGAGGCCGCGCGCGTTCTGGTGAAAGAGGGCTTCACCGTCCTCCCCTACACCAACGACGATCCGGTGATGGCCCGCAAGCTCGAGGACGCCGGCTGCGCCGCGGTGATGCCGCTGGCCGCCCCCATCGGCTCCGGCCTCGGCATCCGCAACCCCTACAACCTGATGATCCTCCGGGAGCAGGTGTCGGTGCCGGTGCTCGTGGACGCCGGCGTCGGAACGGCGAGCGACGTGGCCATCGCCATGGAGCTGGGCTGCGACGCGGTGCTCCTCAACACGGCGATCGCGTGCGCGAAGGATCCGGTGCGGATGGCGCGGGCGATGAAGGCCGCGTGCGAGGCGGGCCGAGACGCCTACCTCGCCGGGCGGATCCCGAGGAAGCTCTACGGCTCGGCGTCGTCGCCGATCGACGGGACGATCTCGGGGACGCACTGACGGATCGGCCCGGGCCCACGATGCGGGACTCGGCTCGCTTCGGGCACCGGCTCTGTCGGGGCCGCTCGCGAGTGGACCATGACCTTCCGCCTCTACCTGATCACCGATCGCGCGCTGGTCGCCGATCTGCCGGCCGCGGTGGATCGCGCCCTCTCCGGCATCCCTCGCGGCGCGGCGGCGGTGCAGCTCCGAGAGAAGGATCTGGGCGCCAGCGATCTCCTCGCCCTCGCGCGCGAGGTGGGCGCTATCTGCAGGCGGCGCGGCGCGGCGCTGCTCATCAACGATCGGATCGACGTGGCGCTGGCCGCAGGAGCGGACGGCGCCCACCTCGCCGGAGCGTCGGTGTCGGTCGCCGACGCCCGCTCGCTCCTCGGCGATCGCCTCGTCGGAGCGAGCTGCCACGATCGCGCGGAGCTCGACCGAGCGGCGGGCGCGGACTTCGCGACCTTCGGGCCGGTCTTCCCGTCCCGCGGGAAGCCGAACGCGGTCGGACTAGATGCGCTGGGTGCGCACGCCGGCGGCCTGCCCCTCTTCGCGCTCGGCGGGATCGACCGCACGAACGCCGCCGCGGCGATCGCCGCCGGCGCGAGCGGGATCGCCGCGATCCGGTCGTGGCTCGAGGGCGATCCGGCCGAGGCGACGGCGCGCCTCTTCGACGCGATCTCCGCGCGCTCCGCTTGACCATCGGCGACGGATTCCACACCGGCGCGGCGATCGGCCGATGACCATGCGGATCGCCTCTGCTACCTTCGGCGGCTCGCGAGCGACGGGAGTTGTAGATGTACGAGTCGGTGGGCGCGGGCGTGACCCCGCGCCGCGAGAAGGGGGAGCGCAGGGGCGGGACCACGCCCTTCCACCTCCGCATCCTGGCGGAGGAGATCCTGCGCAAGCGGGGCGGCGACGGCCTCGCCAGGGTGGCGCCGGCCCTCTCCGAGGCCTGCGTCGATCTGAACCCGCACCAGCTCGAGGCGGCGACCTTCGGCCTCGAGAGCCTCGCGACCGGCGGCTGCGTCTTCGGCGACGAGGTCGGCCTCGGCAAGACCGTCGAGGCGGGCCTGGTCATCGCCCAGCTCGCGTCGGAGGGGCGCGGCCGCATCCTGATCCTCGCGCCGGCGCCCCTGCGGGCCCAGTGGCGCGACGAGCTCTGGGACAAGTTCGGCCTCACCGCGGAGTGCGTGGACGGCCCCTCCGCGAAGGCGGCGGGCCGCGCCAACCCCTTCGATCTCCCCGTGCCGGTGATCTGCTCGGTGCCGTTCGCGGTGAACCGATCGGACTCGATGAAGCGGATCCCGTGGGACCTGGTGGTGATCGACGAGGCCCACCGGCTGCGCAACGCCTACAAGCTCAGCCACAAGACGGGCCGCGCCCTGCGCGAGGCGGTGGCTGGCGTGCCGAAGCTGCTGCTCACGGCGACGCCGCTGCAGAACACCCTGATGGAGCTCTTCGGCCTGGTGAGCCTCATCGACGAGACCATCCTCGGCCCCGAGGACGCGTTCCGTCTCCTCTATGGACCGCTGCTCCACCCTCCCCCGCCCCCCGGCGCCCCCGACGAGGACAAGATCCTCGCCGAGCGCAAGGAGCTGATGGAAGATCTGAAGGAGCGCATCGCGCCGATCGTGCAGCGCACGCTGCGCCGGCAGGTGCGCGAGTACGTCAAGTACACGAACCGCCGCTCCATCGTGGAGGACTTCCGCCCGTCCGAGAAGGAGCAGCTCCTCTACGACAAGGTGAGCGAGTACCTCTGCCGCGAGGAGCTGGCGGCGATCGCGCCGGAGCGGCGCACGCTCCTCACCTTGTGCTACCGCAAGCTCCTGGGCAGCTCGACCTTCGCGATCGCCTCCACGCTGGAGAAGCTCGCCGACTCGCTCGAGGCGAAGGTGGGCCGGGCCGAGGATGTGGCGAAGGCCCAGGCGCTGCACATGAGCGACCTCTTCGGCTCGCATGAGAACGAGGACGACCAGGACGGTCTCGAGGACGAGATCCGCCGCATCTACGAGGAGGAGGCGGAGGAGCTCCTCGACGACGGGCAGATCGGCAAGAAGAAGCCGATGACCCTCTCCGACTGCAAGCAGGAGCTGAAGGAGCTGCGCTCGATGGTGGAGCTGGCCCGCTCCATCACGGTGAACGCGAAGGGCGACGCGCTGGTGCGCGCGCTGGCGCGCTCGTTCACGGTGGCGGCCGCCCACGGCTGGCCAGAGAAGGCGGTGATCTTCACCGAGAGCCGCCGCACCCAGGACTACCTGAAGGAGCTCCTCGAGGCGAACGGCTTCCGGGGGCTGGTGTCGATCCTGTGTGGCGACGGCAGCGGCCCCGAGGAGCGCAAGGCGCTGGTGACGGAGTTCCGCGAGCGCACCAAGATCCTCATCTCCACCGAGGCGGGCGCCGAGGGGCTGAACCTCCAGTTCTGCAACCTGCTGATCAACTACGACCTCCCCTGGAACCCGCAGCGGGTGGAGCAGCGCATCGGACGCTGCCACCGCTATGGCCAGAAGCGCGACGTCCTCGTCATCAACATGGTGAACCGCTCCAACGCGGCGGAGGCCAGGCTCTACGATCTGCTCGAGCAGAAGCTCGGCCTCTTCGACGGCGTGTTCGGCGCGTCGGACGAGGTATTGGGCGCGCTCGACAGCGGCGTCGACTTCGAGCGGCGGGTCCTCGACATCTACCAGTCGTGCCGCTCCGAGACCGAGATCGACGAGGCCTTCGCCCGCATGCGCGCGGAGATGGAGACGAAGATCAGCTCCCGCATGCAGGAGGCCCGCGGCGTCCTCATGGAGCGCTTCGACGATCAGGTGCGGGCGCGGCTGAAGGTCGCGGTGGGCCAGGCCAAGGAGGTGATCCAGAAGTCCGAGGATCGGGCGAAGACGCTCGCGCTCTCGGTGCTGGGCGACGACGCCGGCGTGGACGGCGACCTCGTCGACGTGCGCCACGTGCCCCAGGCGCTCCTCGACGCGGCGGGCGGCGAGCTGGCCGCGGGCCTCTACTCCGTGGGCTCCGCGGCCCACGCCAAGGAGGTGGGCGCCCGCAAGCTCGGCCCCGGCTCGCCCCTGGTGAAGGCCGCCGCGAAGCTGGTGCAGTCGGCTCCCACCGAGGGTGTGATCTCGCTCACCCTGGACGCGGGGCGCGCCTCCCCCGTCCTCGCCCCCCACTTCGGCAAGGAGGGGTTCTGGTTCGTCTACAAGGTCGAGGCGGGCAACGTGGATCCCGACGAGCGGATCGTCCACCTCGTCCTCGTCCGCGAGGGCGGCGTGTACCGGGCCCTCGATCCGGAGGAGGGCGCGCTCTTCGTCGAGATCCCCGCGCGCACGACCGTGAGGCAGCCCGCCGTGGGCGCGGCCGGGAGCGTCGGGACGTGGCAGGAGAGCGCGCTGGCCCGGGCCCAGGCCGCCGTGAAGCTGGAGGTGGAGGCCCGGCGCGGCGTCGCCGCCGACAAGGCCCGCGAGCGCTGGGATCGCTTCACCGAGGAGTGCCTCGACAAGCCACGCAAGCGGGTGGCCGACGCGAAGGCCGCATGGGAGGCGGCGCGCAAGGCGGTGCTCGCCGAGCCCGACGATCGCGAGCGGGCGAGGCTGCGCCGGTCCCGCGACTCCGCCGAGCGGGAGTACCGCCGCGGCCTCGACCAGCTCCGCCTTGAGGAGCAGCGCCGCTTCGGCGACAAGGAGCGCGCGATCTCCGAGATCGGCCGAAAGGCCGCCGTGACCGAGGTCCGCCGCACGCTGCTCGCCACCGCGTACTGGTTCTTGGAGTAACGCCGAGAGCCGCGTACACGCGCTGCTCTTCGCTCCCATGCCGGCCTCTCGCGCGCGTGCACGGGCGCCCCTTTGACAAGCTTGCCGTCATTTGCTGAATTGCGCCGCCCTTCGGGCGGTTCGTTCTTCACGGACCCCCAGGGCGAGGGCAGCGGTTCATGCAGACGTTGGGCAGCGGCATCGCGACGGAGATTCGAACGGACGATCGCCGCATCGAGCTCCTCCTTCGGCTCGCGAAGGCACTCCATCGCTACGGCGTCCCCGCACATCGCCTCGAGGGGATGATGGCCCGCCTGTCCGAGACCCTGGGGACGCAGGGCTCGGTCTACTCTTCGCCCACCGCGATCTTCGCGTCCTTCGGAGAGCCGTCCGAGCTGCGCACCGCGATGATCCGGGTGGAGCCCGGCGAGACGGACCTCGGCCGCCTCGTGGATCTCGATCGACTCGCCTCCGAGGTGATGGAGCGGAAGCGGGACGCGAGGCAGGGGCTCGAGCGCCTCGACGCCATCCTCGCCGCGCCGCCCTCCTACGGGCCCGGGTTCACGCTGCTCTGCTTCACGCTCGTCGCCACCGGCGCGACGGTGCTCCTCGGCGGCCAGCTCCGCGAGCTCGTCGCCTCGGTGCTCATCAGCGGCTGGCTCGGGCTCCTCCTCGTGCTCTCGAAGAAGCGCCCGGGCCTCGATCGTGTCACCGAGGCCCTGGGCGCCTTCGGCGCCGCAGCGATCGCCGTGACCGCCGCGAGGATCCTGGGTCCGTTCTCGACCCAGACCTCGATCATCGCGGGGCTGATCCCGCTCCTGCCCGGCCTCACCCTCACCGTGGCGATGACCGAGCTCGCGATGCGCAACCTGGTGTCCGGCACCACCCGGCTCACCAGCGCGATCCTCGTCCTGCTGCAGCTCGTGTTCGGCGTGGCGCTGGGGAGCCAGGTGGACAAGCTGCTGCCGGCGCTGCCGCACCTCTCCGCGGACGTCCCCCTGCCCTCCTGGCTCCTCGTCCCGGCCCTCGTCCTCGCCACCGCGGCGACGGCGGTGCTCTTCAGCGCCAAGCCCCGCGACACGCCGTGGATCGTGCTGGCCGGTGGGGTCGCCTACTTCGGCACGCGCTTCGGATCCCTCTGGCTCGGCCCCGAGCTCGGCGCGTTCGTCGGATCGGTGGTGCTCTGCACCGCCAGCAACGCGCTGGCCCGGATGCGGGACAAGCCGGCGCTCATCACCATCGTCCCCGGCCTCATCCTCCTCGTGCCTGGGAGCATCGGCTTCCGCAGCCTGAACGCCATGCTTGGAAACGATCCCACCGTGGGCGTGGAGATCGCGTTCTCGATGGGCCTCATCGCCATCTCGCTGGTGACGGGGCTGCTGGTGGCGAACGTCCTGGTCCCGCCTCGCAAGGTGCTCTGAGCGGCGGGGGCCGTGCCTTCCGTTGGGCGCGAGGGCCAGTCCTCGCTATTCTCCCCCTTCCTCTGGGGCGGATCGGGAGAGCGAATGGACGGGATGCGGACGGCGCTGGTGCTCGGTGGCGGCGCGGCGCGGGGCGCGTACGAAGCGGGCGTCGTCTCCTACCTGCGCGATGAGCTCGCCCTCGAGCTGGGGGTGCAGGTCCCGATCGACGTGCTGGCCGGCACCTCGGTGGGCGCGATCAACGCCTGCTACCTGGCGGGCGCCGCCGCGTCGCCGCAGCGCCAGGGCGAGGAGCTCGCCGGCAAGTGGACCTCCCTGCGGATCGAGAACGTGCTCGCCTTCGGGCCGCGGGACGCGTTCCGCCTCTTGCGCGGCCTGGTGCAGCGCTCTCCCGCCCGCCCGGAGCAGGAGACCTTCGGAGGCATCGTCGATCCCACGGGCTTGCGGAACCTCGTGCGCACCACCGTCCCGTGGCGGGACATCAGCCGGAACATTCGTGAAGGCAGGTTGAACGCATTGTCCGTGTCGTGCACCACGGTGGCGACCGGCCGCACCACCGTCTTCGTGCAGCGCCGCGAGCGGGACGCGCCGCCGTGGAGCAAGGACTTCCACTACCGCGCCATCGCCGCGCGGGTCGGCCCGTCCCACGCCCTGGCGTCGGCGGCGATCCCCCTGCTCTTCCCGGCGGTGTCCGTGGGCGGCGAGCTCTACGTCGACGGCGGGCTGCGGCAGAGCGTTCCCTTGAGCCCGGCGCTGCGGCTGGGTGCCCACCGGGTGATCGTGATCTCGCTGCGCCATCGGCCGGTGACCGCGAGCATGCTGCCGTCCGGCGAGCCCGCCGCCCCCCTCCCCCCGCGGCCGCTCCCGCCCGAGCGAGGCGAGGCGCAGCCCACGCCGCGCAAGGGCAGCGAGTCTCGCGCGGCCTACCCCACCGCGGCGTTCCTCGCCGGAAAGACGCTCGACGCGCTGCTCCTCGACCGCATCGACGAGGACCTCAACCGGCTGCGCCGCTTCAATTCGATCCTCGAGGCGGGGACCCGGGCCTACGGCGCCGACTTCGAGACCGTGCTCAACGACGCGTTCAAGCCCATGCGCCACCACCCGATGCGCTGGGTGCGCAACGTCCTCGTCCATCCGTCGGAGGACCTGGGCAAGCTCGCCGCCGACTACGCCCGCTCCCCCGAGTTCAAGAAGCGGGCGGGCGGCTTCGTCGGCGGGGTGATCCGCCGGCTGGCGGAGTCCGAGGCGCGCGACCGCGCCGATCTCGTCTCCTACCTGCTCTTCGACGGCGGCTTCGCCGATCGCCTGATCGATCTCGGTCGCCGCGATGCCCGCGCCATGCGGGCGGAGTGGCTGCGCTTCTTCTCGCCGGAGCCGGAGTCCGCCGCCGAGGCGGCACAGCTGGAGCGCTGGCGCGCGGCCGATTCGCGGGATTGAGCCGCGCGCCGTGCCGGCGGCATAGAGTGGGCCGAACTCGATTGTTGCGGAAGTTGGTCGGCCGCCACCGCGGCTTCGCGGCACGGGCTCAGGGATAGAGCCGCTGCCGGGTCCAAGATCCGTCTTCGCGCGAGAACACGAAGCGATCGTGGAGCCTGTCGGGCTGCCCCGACCAGAACTCGATCCGCTCGGGCCGGAGCACGAAGCCGGACCAGAACGGCGGACGGTCCACGTCCTTCCCCGAGAAGCGCTTCTCCTCCTCGGCGACCCGCGCCACGAGCACCTCGCGCGAGTCGAGGGGCTGGCTCTGCTTCGACGCCCACGCGCCGAGCTGGCTGCCGCGCGGGCGGGTCTGAAAGTAAGCGTCGGCCTCCTCGGGGGGCAGCGGGTCCACCGCGCCCTCCACTCGCACCTGCTCCTCGATCAGCGCCCAGTGGAAGCAGAGCGCCGCCCGCGGCCGGGCCTGCAGCTCCCGCGCCTTGCGGCTCTCGAGGTTCGTGAAGAACACGAAGCCCCGCTCGTCGGCGCCCTTGAGCAGCACCATGCGCACCGAAGGGTTCCCGGCCTCGTCGGCGGTGGCGAGGGCCATCGCCTCGGCGAGCGGCTCGCCCGCCGCCTTGGCACGGGCGAGGAGGGTCTGGAACTGATCGATCGGCTTGTTCGTCACGGAATCTTTCCTCGGGTTCGAGCGCTGAGCGGGAGCGATCTCTACACCCGCCGCGCGCCGATCGCAGGCCTTTCGTGAGGCCCGGGGGCCACTCGTGGCGGCCGATGGGAGGCGGATTGCTCGCCGGGCGCGCGACACCGCCGGGGGGATCAGGCGACGATCGAGAGCGCGCCGGGGAGGATCTCGATCGTGACCGGCAGCCGGCCTGGCGCCTCGCCGTCCACGTCCAGGAGGCACTCTTCGTCGCAGACAGCCTCCACCTTCCGCGCCCGCCTCCTCGTCGTGCCCTTCAGCTTCGTGTGGCTGCCGTCGTAGATCTTGCCGCGGTGGCGCACGAAGTCCGTCAGGCCGAAGCCGCTCCACAGCGTGACGTCGAGCAGGCCGTCGTCCAGCTCCGCCTCCGGAGCCACCAGCATGCCGCCGCCGAAGTAGCGCCCGTTCGCCGCCGCCAGGCAGGTGACGTCGTGCTCCTCCCACGGGCCGTCGTCGAAGCGGACGCGGCAGCGGCGATCCGAGTAGGCGAGGAGGCCGCGCACCGCGCCGATGGTGAACGACGCCTTGCCGCCGAGGAGCTTCGACGAGCGATTCACGTAGCGATCCACGAGGCCGGAGCTGCCGAACGACGCGACGTTCACGAAGATCCGGAACGCGGGAGCGCCGTCGTCGCCCACGTAGCGGACGCGGCCCACGTCGATGCGGCGGCTCCGCCCCTCCCGCAACCCCGCGGCGATCGCCTCCGGGCCCGGATCGGCGAAGCGAAGGGTGCGAAGGAAGTCGCTGCCGGTGCCGCGGGGAAAGAGCCCGAGCACCGCGCCCTCGCGTACCGGCCTCGCCTCCTCGTCGAAGAAGCCGTTGGCGACCTCGTTCAGCGTGCCGTCGCCGCCCACCGCCACCACCACGTCGGCGCCGTCCCGCAGCGCGTGGCGCGCGAGCAGCGTGGCCTCCTGCGCCCGCGTGGTGAAGAGCTCGCCGAAGTCGCCGACCTCCCGGCGCATGCGGCTCGAGAGGCCGCGCCACAGCCGTCCGGTGGCGCCGTTGCCGCTGCGGGGGTTCACGATGAAGACGACCTTCCGGTCCATTGCATCTTCGCGGCGCATGGTGTCGTCGCATCTTCCGACAACGGCGCCGATCGTTCACCTGTTTTGACGCCCCTGTTCCAGGCTTCACGGCCGGCGCTCGATCCAGACGGCGCACTCCCGGGAGATGCGCACCAGCCGGAGCGAGCGACCGGCGAGGATGATCGGGAGCTCGAGGAGGGTCTCGTTGCGCCGGACCGTCTCCGACGAGGGCAGCGGCTCGGCCCGAAGCCCGGGGGGCTCCCGCGCCAGCAGGCCGGCGCCCAACGCAGCCTCCCGCGCGCGAGCGACGCGGGCCCGGTGCACCTTCGTGCCGGTAGGGAACAGGAGGGTCGCGGACGGCGGCGGGCCAGGGTCGACGACGATCCCGAGGGGCGGAAGGGGATCGCGCACGCACGCGAGGAGCCAGCGCGCGAGCAGCTGCGCGTCTCCGGCGAAGGCGATCTCCATCGTGCGCGGGACGGGCTCCGCCTTCAGCGTCGCGGCGACGAGCTGGCCGTAGCGCCCCTCGCCGCCGAGGAGGAGGTTCTTGACGTCGGGGCCGGCAGCGGAGCGCGGCGCGGCGTGGGAGAGGAAGAGGAGGCCGTCCGGGAGCACGGCCTCCACCGACGCGACGCCGCCGGCGAGTCGATCGCCCTCCACCCGCCGTCCGGCGTAGGGGCCCTCGAGCCAGTCGGCGACCCTACCGCGGAAGATGCTCGGCGGCTGGGATCCGAGCGTGAGGCCGCTGGCGCGCAGGCGCGCCTCCACGTCGCTGACCGAGGCGCCCGCGTAGGCGCGGATCCACATGGCGCGCTCGTCGACCGGATCGATCGCCTCGAGCTTCGCGCGATCGACGTGGAAGGCGTGCCGCTCGCCGCGCGATGCCTCTCCTTCCCCCCGACCGCCGGCGCCTGCCACTTCCGCGTCCAGGCCGAGCTTCCCCGGGTTGAGGACGCCCCGGGGATCCCACGCGCGCTTGAGCTGGCGCATGAGCTCGAGGCCGCCCTCCCCCAGCTCCTCCCGGAGCCACGGCGACTTGAGGATGCCGACACCGTGGTGGTGGGAGATGGTCGCGCCCTCCGTGACCGCCGCGTCGAGGGCGGCGCGCCAGGCGGCGTCGTAGCCCGCGAGGCCCTCCTCCGGCGTGCGGGCGGCGCCCGTGAAGGTGAAGTAGAGCGAGCATCCGTCGGCGTAGGCGTGGCTGAAGTGCGCCATCGCCAGCGCGTGGGGCGCCACCGCTCCGCGCACGGCGTCGTAGACGGCGAGCACCTTCCCCCACGGCGCAGCGACCTCGAAGGTGTCCACCCAGCCGGACGACTGGAAGATCTTCGGCAGGCCGTAGGAGACCGCCCACCGATCCCGCAGCCACTTCGCGCCCGGCCCTTCGCCGAGATCCGTCGCGCCATGCCGGCAGCAGATCTCCAGGGCGTCGGCGGCTTCGATCTCCGCCTCGACGTCGCCGCCTTCGTGGACCAGCACCAGGAGGCTGCGGGGCAGCAGCGAGACGCCGCGGTTGATCCAGGAGGGACGGGAGAGGGCGAGGTTGCGGCCGGCGCTCGCCGCTGCGCCCAGGGCCTCGGCGGCGACCCGCCCCACGACGCCGGAGCCGCCGGCGAGCGCCTCGGCGAACGACTCGCGTCTGGAGCGAAACCTCGGGCGCAGGTCCTCGAGGCCGGGAGGATCCGTGTGACCCGGCGATGCGCCCAGTGAACCGAGCGCGATCTCCGTGGAGAGCGGGTCGTAGAGCCGCACCACCGACGGTCGCAGGCCCGCGCGAAACATCTCCTCCACCGCGGCGAGCCCCGCGCGGAGCGACGGAAAGCGAAAACCTCGGGGAACGACGGCCTGCGGCGCGGGCCACAGGCGAAACCTCGCCTCTGCGACGACTCCGAGGGCCCCTTCGCTCCCCAGCATCAGCTCCATCCAGTCGATGCCCTCCGCGGGCCGCCGGAACTCGACGATCTCACCGGTGCCCAGCACGCAGCGCATGGCGCGGACCATGTCCTCGATCTTCCCGTAGCGGGACGAGCTCTGGCCGGCGGAGCGCGCCGCGAGCCAGCCGCCTACCGACGAGCACCCGATCGAAGAGGGGTAATGACCGAGGGTGAGGCCCTTCTCCCGGAGGGCCTCCTCGAGTCGGACGCCGAGCACGCCCGCCTGCACTTCGACCTCGAGCCCCTCGAGGTCGAGGTCCGTGATTCTGTCGAGGCGATCGAGACGGAGGGTGATGCCTCCATTCAATGGAATGGCGCCGCCGCACACCCCGCTGCCCGCGCCGTACGGCGTGACCGGGACGCCGCGATTCGAGGCGAACCTCAAAACCGCCGCGATCGCCTCGACGCTCGGCGGGCGCACGACCACCGCCGGCGGCGCGGGCGCGAGGCCCTGTCGCTCCCAGAGGAAGCTCCTGGGCCACATGTCCCTGGCGGCGCGCATCCGGTCGACGGGATCCGTTGATACGTTCTCCGCGCCGGCGAGCGCCGCGAGATCCCGCGCCAGGGCCTCATCGGCGGGAGGGGGCGCCTCCAGTCCCGTGAGGGGCGGCGCGCGGATCGTTTCGAACGCCATCGGGCAGCTCCTCTGCAGCGGACCTCGCTCGGTGGAGACGATCGCGCAGCCACTCCGCGAGCGCCACCAGCGGCACCCCGGTGGGGCAGATTGCCTCCGCCGCCCGGTAGCCATCCGGATCGATCGCCTCCAGGGCGCGGCGGGCGTGGACGAGCTCCACCGACGAGCGGGCGTACTGCCTGGGGAGGACCGAGACGCCGTCGTAGTCTCCACGGGAGATCGCGCCGAGCTGGCCATCGAGCTGGTCGCAGAGGCCGCACGAGATGCAGCGGCTCGCCGCCGCGAGCATGGCCTTGTCCTCCGTTGGCGTGGGGACGAGCCCCTCCGGACCGTAGTTCGCGAGGAAGCGCGCCTCGCCTCTCCCCACCCTTCCGAGGAGCCGCCGCAGCGGCTGCACGACGAGGGCGCGCCACGCCAGGTAGAGGTCGGCGCCGAGCCTCATGGCGCGTCCCCGGCAGCGTGCAGCGGGTGAACCGTCGCGCGGGCCGCCGCCTCGCGTCCGGCGAGGAAGCCCGTGAAAACGGCGAGGCCGATGCCCGCGCCGTCTACCGCGGGATCATTGCCGGCGAGGATCCCGCCGCAAGCGAAGACCCGATCGTCGAACGGTGCGCCGTCCCGCAGGAGCGGCCGCAGCGAGTCGTCCACCCGCAGCCCTGCCGCCATCGCGGGCTGTCGCTCGAGCCAGGCGGGGCGGGTGGAGTCGCCGAGCCAGCGCCCTTCGTCCACGGCGCCATCGACCCACACCGGCAGATCGAAGATCGGCTCGCGCATCCGGCCGTGCCGCTCCACTCCGCCGCCGATGAACTTCCCCGACGCGAGGACGCAGGCGCGGGCCGCGATCGGCTCCGTGGCGTCCCGTGAGCCTCGAGAAGCAGCGAGGCGCAGCCGCGCGATCCAGTCCCGGCGCGGCCGCTCGACGAGTGACGGCGCGTCGTCCACGCCCTCGAGGAAGACCTCGCCCTCGACGAGGAGGACGCCCGCTTCGAGGAGCCGGCGCTCGAGGCCCTCCTGCAGGCGCACGCCGGGGACAGAGCGGGCGCCGGCGGGGAGCTCCGCGCAGCGCACGCCCAGACGCTCCTCGAGGATCCGGAGCACCGGGCCGGGATCTCCCCGGGCGATCGTCGGCGGCAGCAGGAGCAGCGCGATGGGCTCCGTGGGGAGCGCCCGCGCGATCGACGACGCGAGCGCCTCCGGATCCGCCTCGATCCGCGCCGCGATCTCGTGGCGACGCAGGAGCGGCAGGTCGGACCACCGCAGCAGATCGCACTCGATCCCGAGCACCCGGCGCTCGATCCCCGCCAGGGCGCACGCCTCCTCGGCCGCCGACGCGAGGAGGTTCGCGTCGAGCTCCAGCCCAGGCCTGTCGAAGCCGACGACACCGACCGTTCCTTCCGCCCCGAGCAGATCGCCGGCGAGGATCGAGCGCAGTCCGCCGGCGCTCTGCTTGAGCACGCCGAGGGGCGAGAGGAGGACGCGGTTCTCCTCCGAAGGGTCGCCGAAGGAGAGGAGGCCGCCGGTGGCGCGGGCGGCGAACTGGAGCGCCTGGCCCAGCTCGCCGAGCCTCTCGCGCAGCATCGCGTACGGATGCTCCGGCCGGCGCAGGGCGAGGCTGCGGGCGCACGATTCCACGGTCGATCGCCCGCCCAGCGGAGAACCTGGCGACGAGAGGGGGTCGGGGGCGACGTCGGCGGCGCCGGACGAGAGCGCCGTCGCACCCCAGGCCTTGCGGGCGACGATCACGCTCGCGCCCGCCTCTCGCGCGGCGAGGGCCGCGATCGCTCCCGCCGCCCCGGCGCCAACGACGAGGACGTCGGCGGAGAGCGGCGCGCTCACTTCCCGCCCTTTCCACCCGGCACGACCGACGGTACGCCGCCCTGGGCGGCGGGCGCGTTCGCGATGCCGCCGGACGAGAGGTGGATCCCGCGGGAAAGCTCCTCCTGCGCCAATCCCCAGCCGCCGAGGACCGGGCGATTCCCCTTCCACCGTTCCTGCAGCATCACGAGTGTCTCGGCCTGTGCCCTGTTGGCGCCGCCGCCTCGCTCCTTCGCGACGATCGCCGCCGCCGTCGCGGCGCAGTCGGCGCCCTGGCAGGGCCCCATCCCGAGCCTCGTGCGCCGGCGCAGCTCGGAGAGACCCTTGGCCTCCTCGTTCCGCAGCGACCACACCAGCTCCGCGGCGATCACCTGCTCGCAGCGGCAGACCGGCGATCGCAGCGCCGGCTCCCGCTCCATCAGCTCGCAGATCGCCACCGCCTTCTGTCCGTGGCGGTAGACGAGCCTGGCGACGGTCGGCTCGGGGAGGCGGTGTTCCGAGGCGAGGAGCTCGACGTCCGGGAGGCCCTCGCCGCCGGGGAGCGGCTCGAGGTACGTGCGGCAGGCGCGGTGCTCCTCGCCCAGCACGCGCTCCACCGCGTCCACCGCCTCCTCCGCCATGATCCGGAACGAGGCGAGCTTGCCGCCGATCATGGTGAGGAAGCCGGGCGCGCCGTCCACCGCGTGATCGAAAATCTCGTGCTCCCGGCTCAGCGCGTCCTCGGTCTTGCCCCACTCCCAGACCGTAGGCCGGACGCCGGCCCATGCCCGCACCACCCGCGTCTGCGCCACCGCAGGGAGGCTGCGCACCGCCGCCTCCCAGAGGTACTTCACCTCGTCCTCGACCACCCGCAAGTCGTCGGGATCCCCGTAGAAGTCGTCGTCGGTGGTGCCGATGATTGCCGTCTGCTCATGGGGCATCACGAAGACGTCGCGACCGTCCGCCGCGAGGCAGATCACCCCGTAGTTCGAGACGCGCCGGTCGAGGGTGAGGTGCACGCCCTTGCCCGGCCTCATCCGCACCTCGACGCCGGCGAGGGCGGCGACCTTCGGCGCCCAGGGGCCGCAGGCGTTGAAGACCACCCTGCCCTCGTAGCGCTTCTCCTCTCCCCGGGCGTCGCTCGCGACGATCCCGGCCACGGCGCCGTCGGGCTTGCGCAGGAGGGACACGACCCGCGCGCCGATGAGCAGCTCGGCGCCGTGGTCCCTCGCTGACAGTGCATTCGCCGTGCACAACCGAAAGGGATCGATCCCCCACTCGTCGAAGCTGATCGCGCCGGCGAGATCCCGCGCGAGGGAGGGCTCCAGTCCATAGGCCTCGTCCGCGGAGAGGACGACGCTCGGCTTGCCGCCCTTGGCGGGCTGGTATTTGTCGTAGGTGCCGAGGTAGGTCTCGACGCCGTAGCGCAGCAGGCGCTCCCGCAGCGTCGGCGACGCGGGATCCTTCGCCCGCACCGGGAAGAGGAAGGGGATCCGGAAGAGGAGGTGCGGCGCGATCTTCTGGATGTAGCCAGAGTCGATGCACGCGAGCTCGGTGACCTTCTTGTCGTATCGGAGGTAGCGGACGCCGCCGTGGATCATCCCCGAGTTGGCGCCCGAGGATCCCGATGCGAGATCACGCTTCTCGACCAGCAGGGTGCGGTAGCCCCGCATGGCGGCGTCGCGGGCGATGCCCGTTCCGTTTACGCCGCCGCCGATGACGATGAGGTCGTACACCGGTCAAGCATAAGCCCACCGAGGGCAGGATGCGTCGTCGTGCGGCGGCGGCGCTGCCGCCGGCCACCGGATCGTCGCATCGGAAGGCGCCGGACCCGCCAGCGAGGACTGCCTCCAGAGGCGCGGTCCGACGCTCCCCCCGAGGCGCCGCGGGTCAACCCTGGCGGATCACCCGCACGTGCAGCTCGCGGAGCTGCTCGTCCGTCACGTCGCCGGGCGCGCCCGTCATCAGATCCGTCCCCTTCTGGGTCTTGGGGAAGGGGATCACGTCGCGGATCGACTCGGCGCCGGTGAGGATCATCGCCAGGCGATCCATGCCGATGGCGATGCCGCCGTGGGGGGGCGCCCCGTACGAGAGGGCGTCCAGCAGGAAGCCGAACTTGTTGCGCTGCTCCTCGGGGCCGATGCCGAGGGCCTCGAACACCTTGGCCTGCACCTCCGAGTCGTGGATGCGGATGGAGCCCCCTCCGACCTCGTTCCCGTCCAACACGAGGTCGTAGGCCTGCGACCGCACCCTGCCCGGATCGGTGAGGAGGTGCTCCAGGTCCTCGGGCCGCGGCGCGGTGAACGGGTGGTGAGCGGCGACGTGGCGGCCGTGCTCCTCCGAGTACTCGAAGAGGGGGAAGTCGACGACCCAGAGCAGGTCGTGCCTTCCTGCCGGGACGAGCTCCAGGCGCCGGCCGAGCTGCACGCGCATCTGGCCGAGCACGCCGTTGACCTGCTTGGCCTTGCCGAACTGGAAGAGGAGGACGTCGCCCTCCTGGGCGCCGCACGCCTCGTTGATTTGCTGCCGCAGGGCGCCCTCGATGAGCTTGGTCAGCGGCGACTGCGTCCACTCGCCCCCGGCGGCGATCTTGGCCCTGGCGAGGCCCTTGGCGCCGAAGCTCTTGGCGACTTCCTCGAGCTTGTCGATCTCGGTGCGGCTCATGCCGCCGCCGCCCGGGAGGCGCAGCAGCTTGACGATGCCTCCGGCGTCCACCGCCTCGGCGAAGAAGGGGACGCCGCCGCCGCCCGCCTCGCGGACGATCGCCGTCACGTCGCAGAGCTCGAGGCCGAAGCGGGTGTCGGGCTTGTCGACGCCGAAGCGATCCATGGCGTCGTCGTAGGTCATTCTCGGGAAGGGGGTGGAGATCTTCACGCCCAGCGCCGCCTCGAAGATCACGGCGAACATTCCCTCGGCCACGCCCTGGACGTCCTCCTGATCCGCGAACGACATCTCGAGATCGATCTGGGTGAACTCGGGCTGGCGATCGCCGCGCAGGTCCTCGTCGCGGAAGCACTTCACGATCTGGAAATACCGATCGAAGCCCGCCACCATGTAGAGCTGCTTGTAGAGCTGGGGGCTCTCGGCGAGGCCGTAGAAGCGCCCGGGGCTCTGCCGCGACGGGACCAGGAAGTTGCGCGCGCCGCCGGGGGTGTACCGCCCCATGAACGGCGTCTCGAGCTCCACGAAGCCCCGCTCCGTGAGGAAGTTGCGCGTCGCCTGGTTGATGCGGTGCCGGGCGAGGAAGGTCCGCTGCACGGACGGCCGCCGGAGATCGAGGTAGCGATACTCGAGGCGGAGCTCCTCGTGGGTGTCGATCTCGTCCTCGATGAGGAACGGAGGTGTCTTCGCCTTGTTGAAGATCTCCAGCCCGGTGGCGTGCACCTCGATCTCGCCGGTGGGCATCTTCGGGTTCACGTTGGCGCCCCGCGACGCGACCTTGCCGCGCACGCCGATCACGTACTCGCCGCGCAGATCGCCCGCGATGCGATGGGCCTCGGCGTCCACGTTGGGCTCGAAGACCACCTGGGTGAGGCCTCCGCGATCGCGCAGGTCGATGAAGACCGCGCCGCCGTGGTCACGGCGGTTGTGTACCCAGCCGTAGAGCACGACCTCGAGGCCGACGTCGGCGCCGCGGAGATCGCCGCAGCCATGGGTTCGCTTGTGCTGCCTCAAGAAAGACACGGGAGGTACCTCTTCCGGGAGACCGAACTTTTCGTAAGCGGAGAATCTTCGGGAGGGCGTCCGGGGGAGTCAAGGCGCCATCCACCGGACGACCGATTGCGCCGCAAAAGCGTGCTACGGTTCCGACCCGTGCGTTGCAAGCGAATCCTGGCCGCCCCGCTGCTGGCCTGCCTCCTGTCCTGTGCCCCCGACGGCGATCCGGTCCGCATGGCGGTGCTCCAATGGGAGCCCACGGCTCGCACCTACGACCTGCGCGTGGTCGAGGTCCGCACGCTGGAGAACGTCGCCGCGCTGCGGGGGGATGCCGCCACGCCCATCGGCGCGGCGTCGATCCGGCTCGATCTCAGGCGCTTGGAGGGCGTCGAGACGGAGAAGCAGTTCCGGAAGGCGGTACTGGAGGAGCCCGGCAGCGACGTCGAGGCGCAGTTCATCGAGGACGACGGCGTCCTCTACCCCTCGGACTTCCATTCGCTGAGCCTCGCCACCGCCTACTACAACTTCGAGGTCTCCCGCGCCTACGCGCTGGCCCGCGGGATGCCCGAGGATCGCCTGCGGGGCGTGCCCTTCTATTACTTCCCCAAGCTCACCACCGATCCGTCGCGTGGCTTCGTGGCGGACAACGCCGCCTGGTACCCGGCGCTCCGCAGCTTCCTCCTCTTCCCGTTCCACGAGCTGCAGGGGATCCCCCTCGCGGCGAACCAGGGCGTGATCGCCCACGAGTACGGCCACGGAATCTTCACCGCCCTGGTGCACGACGGATCCTGGCTCCCCGACTATCCCGCTCGCTGGGGCTCCGCCGGTGCGGTCATGATCGAGAGCTTGGAGGAGGGCTTCGCCGACGCCTGGGCGTTGGGTGTGACGGGCGACCTCGACTTCGTGGAGCGCTCGCTCGACGAGACCGACGCGATGCTTCGCGACGTGGCGTTCGATCGCCGGAAGCATTGTTATTCGCAGGACGCGTTCGACGAAGAACTCTGGAAGAACAAGGCCTATCTCGGCGGCCCATACTGGGACGGACGCAAGTACCAGATCGGGACCATGTGGGCGGCGGCGCTCCACCGGGCCGGCCAGCTCCCGGGGACCGACTTCGATCGGGTGATGGACGCGCTCCTCGCGTCCTATCGCGCCGTCGGCACGGGCAGCCTCGCCGACCTCGTGGCGCATGATCCGGTCGGCATCACCTTCGGGACCTTCGCCGCGATCGCCCGCGCCATCGTGGCGGGCGCTCCCGACTCGGCCACCCGGACCGCCCTCTGCTCGGTGCTGATGGATCGGTTCTCCCTCGAGGCCGACGAGCTGGGCGGTCGGTGCGACGGCGCGCCGCGGGTGAGGGACTGCGGATGATCCGCGCAGCGCTGCTGATCCTCGCGATCGCCCTGCCCTTGGGCGCACGGGCCGTGCCCCTCGAGGGCGCGATCCCAGGCGACGCGCCTCCCCGCGAGCGGCGGAAGGAATCGGACCGCGCCTCCCGCGGCGTGGGCATCTCGCTGGAGGGGATCCTCGCCGGACTCTACGAGGACGATCCGCAGGGGAGCCCCTTCGTGCGCAAGACGGGGTGGGGCCTGCGCCTCGGATGGAACCTCACGGACCGTGTCGGCCTCCGAGACACCAACTGGATGTTCCAGCCCGAGCTGCAGTGGACCTCCCGCTCGGACTCCGAGGGCACGAAAGCGCTGATGGTGGAGAGCCGCCTCGACTCGTTCTACCTGGGCGCGCGCCTCGGCTACCGGCTCGGCGATGCGGCGGCGGCGTTCCGTTTCGTCCCGTACCTCGCCGCCGGCCCTGCGGCCACCTGGAACCAGGTGCGCTTCCAGGTCGCGGATCCCGTCGGGCTGAAGCAGGGCGCCGATCGCATCGACACCCGGATCGAGAGCCTCCAATGGGGCGCCGGCTACGGCCTGGGCATCGGCGCCGCCTGGCTCTCGGACGGCGGCGACGGCCTCACCGGGCGCCTCGAGCTCCTGCGCTTCCACCGCGGGTACCTCGAGGAGATGGCCCTCACCTTCGGACTCGGCGTCGCCTTCTGACGGGCCTGTCCGGGGTCCCCCCGAAGGTCCGCCGCTCCGCGGCCCCGTCCCGGCGGTCGGTCGGCCCGCGAGATGGCTAGCTTCTGCACAGGCGAGAGGGCACGGATCATTGGGCCCTCGGCGCCAAAGGAGCGGGGGAAGAGGGGGAAGAGATGATCCACTTCGACGTGCATCACGAAAAAGGCGAGCGCTTCAAGGTCCTGCGCACCACGGACCGGACGCAGATCACGATGATGACGCTGCCGCCGAACGGGACCGCGAGCAACTCGGACGGCAACACCGCTAGCGATCAGATCGTGTACCTGGTCGAGGGGCGGATCGAGCTCTCCGTCGGCGACGACAAGCGGGAGCTGCGGGCGGGAGAAGGCGCGGTGATCCCCGCGGCCACCTCCTATTCGCTCCGGGTGCTCGGCAGGCGGTCGGCGACGATGTTCAACGTCTACGGTCCGCCGGCGTTCCCCGCCGAGGATCGGGAGACGGCTCAGCAGGAAGCCGGCCTCGGGATGTCCAGCTACGAGCGGGGCGGGTTCTGAGATCCTGGTCGGCTCGTCTGCCATCGGCCGGGAGGCCGATTGTAGAAACGAAAGACCCGTTCGCGACGCGGCCGGCAAGCAGGTACGGAAGCCCGTTTCCCACCGGCCTCCAGGCAGGCCTCGGGCGGCGTTTTCTCGGTTGGCCCTGCGGTTGCAGTCCCGATCGGCAGGGAGAGGGGTGGGGACCCCAACCGGCGCCCGGCGGCGCCCCAGGAGCGACGAGGACGAAGAGCAGCGAGGCAACCACGAAGGGAGAGGGCGAGATGGACGGCGGCGGCAAGGGGACGGCGATGCTCTACGATCCTGTATGCGGGAGGAAGATCGACGCCGGCGCCGCCGTCGTCAGCGTCGAGTACAAGAAGCGCAAGTACTATTTTTGCTGCGAGGGCTGCAAAGCCTCGTTCCAGCACGAGGCGGAGCGGATCCGCCTCCATGAGCTCGCCCGTGTGGGCGCGCTCCTCTCCAGCGGCAAGGTCCGCTGGGGCATGGCCTGATCTCGTCGCGCGCGCCATCGAGACGGTGTCCGGGGTAGGCTGTCCGCTTTTCAGCCGCCCCGCCGTCCTATCCGGCGATTGAACGCGAACGGGAGTCTCGTGGCCGAACCGTCCTTCGACGAGGCGTACCGGAGGTACTTCCCCATGATCCGGGCGAAGTGTTCCCGCATGCTCGCCGATCGGGACGAGGCCCAGGACGTCGCGCAGGAGACCTTCCTGCGGCTGTGGCGCAGCGGCGTCGCGGACCTCGAGCCCGCGGTCCTCACCGCATGGATCTACCGGACCAGCACGAGGCTGGCGGTGGATCGCCTGCGCCAGCGCAGATTCAGCGTGAACGTCGCGGAGCCTCCGGAAGGGAGCACGCCCGGCGCCGCCGCGCTCGTGGAGGCGCGGCGGGAGCTCGAGAGGATCGCCCGATCGGTCCCGGCGGCGGAGCTGCGGGCCGCGATCCTCCACCGCTTCGATCGGATGGGACAGCAGGAGGTGGCGGAGATCCTGGGATCGTCGGAGCGTACGGTCCGCCGCCTCCTGGAGCGCTTCGATCGCCGCATGGAAGAGGTACGGGAATGAGCGCACACCCCTCCTTCCGCGACCTGGATCGCGTCTCGCTGGGCGAAGAGCTGCCCGCCGTCCGCGATCACGCCGCAGGCTGCGACGCCTGCGCCGCGTACCTGGCGGAGCTGCCCGGCGAGGCATGGTCGGGGCTCCCGGCGATCACCGAGCCGCCCCGTCGCCGGCTCCGCCTCTTCGCTTGGGACGGAGCGCGGCCCAGCCGCCTCGCCCTCGTCGGCGTACCCGCCCTTGCCACGGCCGTGGCGGCGGTCTGGCTCGCCGCCCTCCCCCGCGACGAGGCGCCACCCCCCTGGCTCGCCGCCAAGGGCGCGCCGTCGATCGCCATCTTCGTGAAGCGGGATGCGTCGCTCTCCCTCTGGGATGGGGCCGCCCCGTTCCTGCCCGGCGATCGGATCCGCCTCCGGATCGCGCCTCAGGAGTACACCCACGCCGCCGTGGCCGTGTTCGATCGTTCCACGCTTGGTTGGAGCGTCCTCTTCGAGGGGGAGGTGAGAGGGTCGGAGGTGCTGCTCCCGGGCTCCTGGGAGCTGGACGCCGCGCCGGGGGCGGAGCGGCTCCTGGTGGCGATGGATGCGGGGCCGGTGCGGCTCGAGCGCGCCCCCTGGCGCCGCGAGATCCTGCTCCCCAAGGCCGCGCCCCTGACGCCATGAGACGCCTCCTCGCCTTTGCCATCGCGCTGGTGCTGTCGGCCCCGGCGTACGCCGCCACCCGCGCCGCGGTCGTGGTCGGCGCCAACGCCGCCGTCCCGGGGCGCTCGGCGCTGCGCTACGCCCACCGGGACGCCTCCTCCATCGCCTCCACCCTGGTGGAGGTCGCGGACTTCCCCGCCGACGGCGTCGACCTGCTCCTCGAAGCGCGCCCCGAGGAGATCCTCGCTGCCCTCGACCGCAGGCTCGCGCAGCTCCGCCTCGCGCCGGGCGAGACGATGCTCATCTTCTACTTCTCGGGGCACGCGGACGGCGACGCCCTCTACTCCGGCGGCGCGCCGCTGCCGCTGCGGGACCTCAAGGAGCGGCTCTCGGACACCGCCGCTGGCGTACGGGTGGGGATCGTGGACGCGTGCAGCGGCGGCGCGTGGACGGGGACGAAGGGACTGCGGCCCGCTGCGGAGTTCGAAGTGAACCTCCCTCTCACGCTGGGCAGCGAGGGCTCGGCGCTGCTCGCGGCGAGCTCGGGGCACGGCGACGCCCACGAGTCGGAGCTCGTCGGCGGCTCCTTCTTCACCCACCACCTGGTGGCGGCGCTGCGCGGCGCGGGCGATCGCTCGGAGGACGGCGAGGTCACCCTCCTGGAGGCGTTCGACTACGCCCAGCCCCTCACCATCCGCGACAGCGCCGTGATCGCCGGCTTCCCCCAACGCCCCAGCTTCGAGATCAATCTCCGCGGCCGGCGCGACCTGACGCTCTCGCGGATCGCCGCCAGGCCGAACCGGATCCACCTCGGGCAGGAGAAGGGGCCGCTGCAGGTGATCCGCCTGGACAGCGGCCTGGTCGTGCTCGAGGTCCCGGCCGGGAGGCGCACGATCGTCGCGTCGCTGCCGCCGGGCCGCTACGTGGTGCGGCGGAGCGACGCCGGGAGCGTGTGGGCGAAGGAGGTCGTCGTCCGCGCGGATGCGCCGCTCGCGATCCACGAACGGGAGCTCGCGCCGCTCGAGTCCGGGGCGCTGGCCTCGAAGGGTGCCGCCCCCGCTGCAGAACCGTCGTCGTTGCCCGGGGGCGACTGGGCGCTGCAGGTGGCGACGGGGCGGATGATCAGCGGGGAGCGGTACACCGGCTCGGCAGAAGCGGAGCTCGGCGGCTTCTGGGACGCGCGGGTGGGCCTCACCGATCGATTGCAGCTCTCGCTGGCGATGCTGCAGCTGGACTGGCGGCTGGGATCACCCGACGGCACGGAGGTGCTGATGCTCGCGGGGACCAACGGATGGGGCCTGGTCGACGGTGGCCTCGTGATCTTCCCGACGTTCGGCGCGCACGTGCGGCTCTGGGCAGGCCCCCGCGGCAGCGTGGTGATCGGCGCGAGCGCGATGTCCGTCTTCTCCCACTCGGACTCGCCCCAGGCCTTCGACGAGTGGCGGGGCGAGGCGCAGGCCGGCTGGATGCTCCGGGTCGGCGATCGAGTCACCCTCTCCATCGGGGCGGTGGTCGACCAGCCATGGACCGATCCGCGCCGGAGCCAAGGAGGAGGCGGCGGCAGGTGGACGCCGAGGGGCGCGGAGGTCGAGCTCGGCTCGGTCTTGCGCCTCGGCGCGGCCCGCGTCCCGATCGCCGCCGTGGAGCTCTTCGACGGCGTCTTCGTCGACGGCTACGCGGCGGTGCGGATCGACCCGCGCACCGGCGGCATGGAGGAGTCTTTCCTCGGCGGCGTCACTTGGAGACCGTAGATCCCAGGGCTACGATCCCTCGGCGCTCCGCACCGACTTCACGCCGAGCTGCACCCGTCGGACGCCACGGTACTCGTCGAAACCCAGGGTGAACCCGAGATCCACCTCGCTTTCGAGGCGCGGCAGTTCGCCGGCGAGCCCGAAGCCGATGGCGTCTACGAGGGGCGCGCGTTCGAGGCGGAGCTTGAGGTGGCCGCTGCTCGTCGACGAGCGACCCACGATCCGGCCGCTCGCGCGCACCCGGCGCAGGCCGAGGACGGGCTCGTGGTTCCCCGCGCCGAAGGGGGCCAGGCGGTCCAGCTCCGCGCAGAGCGCCTCGTTCAAGGATTCGGGATCCACGAGGGCGTCGATCCGCAGGGTGGGCGAGAGATCCTGCCCGGCGAGCTGCGCCTCCGCCTCACGGGCGAACGCTCGCCGGAACGCCTCGATCTCGCCGCGCTCGATGGTGACGCCGGCGGCGAGGCGATGGCCTCCGAACCGCACGAAGTGCTCGCCGCACCTCTCGAGGGCGCCGAAGAGATCGAAGGACGAGATGGAGCGGCCGCTCCCCTTCCCAACTCCCGTCGAGGGATCGACGCCGATCACTACCGTGGGGCGATGGAGCCGGGACACGACCCGCGAGGCGACGATCCCCACCACGCCCGGATGCCACCCTTCGTTCGCGAGGACGAGGCCCCGCGCCGGTCCCAGGCCTTCCGCCTGGGCGAGCGCCTCGTCGAGGATCTGCCGCTCGATCGACTGCCGCTCGGCATTCGCCGCGTCCAGCTCCCGGGCGAGGCGCTCGGCGCGCAGCGGATCGTCGCAGAGGAGCAGCTCCACCGCGCGCCCTGCGTCGTCGAGCCTCCCGGCGGCGTTGATGCGGGGCCCGAGGCGGAAGCCCACCTGGCCAGCGGAGACGGCGCCGTCCTCCGCCATCCCCGCCACGCGCTTGAGGGCGCGGATCCCGAGGCGCCGCGAGCTCGCGAGGACCTGCAAGCCCTCGCGGACCAGGAGACGGTTCGCCTCGGTGAGGGGAACCACGTCGGCGATCGTCCCGAGGGCCACCAGATCGAGGTAGCTCTTGAGGTTCGGCTCCTCCCGGCCCGAGAACCGGCCGCGTCCGCGCAAGGAGCGGCGCAGCGCCGCGCAGAGCAGGAAGGTCACGCCCACCGCGCACAGATGCCTCGTGGGATACCCGCAGCCGGGCTGCCAGGGGTTCAGGATCGCGGCGGCGCGGGGGAGCTCCGCGGGGGTCGTGTGGTGATCCACCACCACCACGTCCACGCCGAGGCGGATCGCCTCGTCGACCTCTGCCACTGCCGTAACGCCGCAGTCGAGGGTGACCAGGAGCCGCGTGCCGCGCTGGGCGAGGGTCGCCACCGCGTCGAGGTTGAGGCCGTACCCCTCGTCGATGCGGTGGGGCACGTAGTAGTCCACGTCGGCGCCGCATGCCCGCAGGAAGGACACCAGCAGCGTCGTCGAGGTGACGCCGTCGACGTCGTAGTCGCCGTACGCGGTGATCCGCTCCCCGGCCTCGATCGCCCGGACGATCCGCTCGACCGCCGGCTCGATCCCCGCGAGCAGCGCGGGATCCGGGAGGTCGGCGAGGCGGGGGCTCAGGAAGCGCTCGGCCTCGTCCGCGGAGCGGACGCCGCGCCGCCACAGGATCCGCGCCACGATCCCGTGGCACCCGATCGCCGCCGCGAGATCGGCGACGCCCTCTTCTTCCGGCAACAGCTCCCAGCGCACGGGCGCATCCTACGCGACGAGCACCGATGTGGCCTCCCAATCCGTCGATCGACCGATGGCGCCGCTTCGGCGATTGCCTCGGACGTCAGGTCGGATAGGTGTGGGGGAGCGGATCACGCTCGATGACGGCGATCGCTTCGACGAGGACGGGGTCATGCCGCGCGAACGTGGCCCGGTCGCGCCCCCCCGTGGTCTCCACGTCGGTGAGACGGTCGTGGAAGGAGGTGCCGTCGGCGAGCTCGACCCTCACCTCCGCCCGCATCAGCACCGACTCCTCGAGGACGTCCAGAAAGTCGCAGCGGCCGAGCCGCGCCTGCTCGAAGCGGTTCATCCTCCCACGATGTGACGCTGCGTCCGCGGCCGCAACGCGAACGTGCGCCTGGGCACCGGCCAGGCAACCGAGCGCTCGGCCGTGATGATCGCGCCCCTGCCAGGAGTACGGTCCTCGCTTCGTGATCCGGATCGGCCCCTTGCTGCTCAGCCTCTGCCTCGTCGGCGTCTCGTCGCCGGCGACGGCAGCCTACGAGCTGCGCCTCGATCCGATGCTCGACGGCGCGATCGTGGGGAGCTTCGCTGCCCTCGAGCTCGGCCTGCCGCTCGTGGCGCCCGCCCCGCGGCCCCTGCATGCGCCCGCCACGAACCCACCCCGCGGTCTGGACGGGCTCGCGCCCCTGCGAACGCACGAGGGCTTCTCGGACGCCAGCGACGTCGTCCGCTGGGCCACCCTCGGCCTCGGCCTGGCCGCCGTCGGCATCGACGGCTGGTCTGGCGATCGCCTCGTCACCAACGCGGTGATCTTCGCAGAGGCGTGGTACCTCACGTCCGCCCTCACCGCCGTCTCCAAACAGGTCGCGCTGCGCCCGCGCCCCTACGCCTACACCGAGCCCAAGGGACGACCGGACGACTCGTCTTCCTTCTTCTCGGGCCACGCGTCGTCCACCGCCGTCGCCGCCTTCACCGCCGCGCGCCTCATCGATCTCCAGAGAGACCTCCCCACCGCGGCGCGCATAGGCCTCTACGGCGGCGCGACCGCCCTCTCGCTCGGCGTCGGCTCGCTCCGCGTGGCCGCCGGCATGCACTTCCCCACCGACGTCCTCGCCGGCGCCGCCGCAGGCGCCGTCGTCGGCATCGCCATCCCCACCCTCCACAGCGTGAAGAGGGTCTCGATCACCGTGGCCCCCGGCCCGGAGGGTGGCTTGATGGCCGGCGTCGGAGGACGGTTCTGAGGGCAGCGGCGATCCGGCCATTCTGCAGCGCACCGTCATGGGTGAGTCGATGGCTGTGGGCAGCGCCTGGGGCCAGGCCGTGCTGGAGCGCATCGTCGAGCGCGCGAAGGCCGCCGGGACGCCGGCGACCCACCACTATTGACGGCGCCCCCGCGTGCCCCGACGGTGCGCGGAACCCAAACGAAGAAGGCCGCGAGAGGCGAGCATGGCGCTCGTCCTTCGCGGCCTTCGTTCTGGAACGGCGCGCCGTGTGGGCGGTCAGTCCGCGTGGGCGGCGCGCTTGGGGGCCGGCTTGCCGGCGGTGGCGGCGGCGATGGCCTTCTTCTGGGCCTCGCGCTTCTCCATCCAGTGCTCCACGCCGATGGCGACGGGGCCGGCGACGAAGACGGAGGAGTAGGTGCCGGCGATGATGCCGACGAGCATCGCCGCCGCGAAGTCGAAGAGGGAGCCCGAGGTGAAGATCATCAGGCCCACGAGGGAGAGCCCCGTGACCAGCGAGGTGATGATGGTGCGACCGAGGGCCTCGTTGGTGGCGATGTTGATGTTCTCGAGCAGCGACTTGCCGTTCTTGCGGGCGAGGACCTCGCGCACCCGGTCGAAGACGACGATGGTGTCGTTCACCGAGTAGCCGAGAGCGGTGAGGAGCACCGCGATCGACGTGAGGTTGAACTCGCGTCCGGTGACGACCCAGTAGCCGAGGACCACCGCGACGTCGTGGGCGAGGGCGACGACCGCGCCCGGCGCGAACCGCAGGTCGAAGCGGAAGCCGATGTAGAGGAGGATCGCCACCATCGACAGCAGCACCGCCATGATGCCGCGGTTGCGGAGCTGCTGCCCCACCTGGGGACCGACGTACTCGACGCGGCGGACGTCGACGTTCTCCTCGCCGAAGGCGGCGGTGAGCGACTCGGAGACCTTGCTGGAGAGGCTCTGCGTGAGGATCTGGTAGGCCGGCTGGCCCGCGCGCGTCAGGTCTCGCACGGACTCCTCGCCGTGGACGAGCTCCACGCCCGCCACCTGTGCGGCGCCCCGGAGCACGTCGAGGGGAACCGCCCTCTCGGTCGTCACGTCGACGCGATCGCCCACGTGCTCGTCTAACTCGATCGAGCCCACGCCGTACTGGGCGAGCTTCTCCTCGAGCGTCTGGCGGAAGGTCGCTGCCTGCTCGTCCGAGAGGATCGAGACCCGCGACACGCGGACGAGGAAGCTGTTCTCCGTGACGTCGCCGATCTGCTGGACGCTCGCGTCGTGGAAGCCCGCCGCCTCGATCTTCTCGCGCACGTCCTTGGCGGCGACGGACTCCGAGAACTTCACCTCGATCTCGGTGCCGCCGGCGAAGTCCACGCCGAAGTTGATTCGAAAGGGGAGCAGCGCGAGCACGAGCGCGATGACCGCCACCGAGACGGTGATCGCCGTCCGGCGCTTGCCCAGGAAGTCGAAGTTCGTCCCCGGTTTGATGATTTCCATGGAGTCTCTCCTCCGCCCCCAAGGCCCGAAGCCCCGGGGGAGGTCCGCTCGATCGTCAGATCGAGATCGCCTCTCCCGGGCGGCCGCGGATGGCGCGATCGGTGATGAGGCGCGTGACGACGATCGCGGTGAACATCGAGGCGAGCAGGCCGATGATCATCGTGATGGCGAAGCCTCGGATGGGGCCCGTGCCGTACTGCATCAGCACGAAGCCGGCGATCACCGAGGTGAGGTTCGAGTCGAAGATGGTGCTGAACGCCCTGGCGTAGCCTTCGTGCACCGCGGCCTTGGGCTTGCGGCCGTTGCGCAGCTCCTCCCGGATGCGCTCGTTGATGAGGACGTTGGCGTCGACCGCGATCCCGAGCGTGAGGATGAAGCCGGCGATGCCCGGCAGCGTCAGGGTCGCGCCCACCATCGAGAGGCAGGCGAGGATGATGACGCCGTTGAGGACGAGCGCCAGGTTCGCGACCATCCCGGTGCGCTTGTAGTAGATGCCCATGAAGGCGAGCACGAGCAGGAGGCCGACCATCGACGCGGTGGCGCCGCTCTTGATCAGCTCGGGCCCGAGGCTCGCGCCGACGGTGCGCTCCTCGAAGATCGTCACGGGGGCGGGGAGCGCGCCGGAGCGGAGCACCAGCGAGAGCTCGGTCGCCTCCTCGATGAGCTGGTTGTAGTTCCTCTGGCCGCCCAGGGTGATCTGCGCGCTGCCGCCCGAGATCTTCGACTGGATCACCGGGGCGGAGTCGACGTTGCCGTCCAGCACGATGGCGAGGCGCTTGCCGATGTTGGCGCCGGTGACCTGCTCGAACTGGCGCGCGCCTTCGGTGTCGAAGGAGAGCGAGACGTAGGGCTTGCCGCCGCCGAGACCGGATCCGTCGACGGCCACGCGGGCGTCGGTGAGCTTGTCGCCGGTCACCTCGACGTTGGAGCGGAGGACGTAGGTGCGGTAGTTGACCGCGCCAGGGATCCCGGCGGCGTTCCGCTCCTCGACCTTCGAGACGCCGAACGACAGGCCCTCGGGGGCCTTGTTCTCCACGAACTTCTGGAGCGCCACGAGATCGCTCGACTGCAGGTAGGGCTGGTAGCCGTCCGACCCCATGGTGATCCCGTCGGGCAGCGCGCCCAGGCCGTCGATCGCCTTGGAGGCGTCGGCGTCGGCGACGATGCGGAACTCGAGCTGGGCGGTGCGGCCGAGCAGATCCTTGGCCTTCTCCGGATCCTTGAAGCCCGGGAGCTGGACGAGGATGCCGTCGGAGCCGCGCTTGGCGATGGTGGGCTCGGAGACGCCCCACTTGTCGATGCGGTTCCGGATGGTGCGTAGCGCCTGATCGATCGCGCCTTCCTTGAAGGTCTTGATGAAGTCGGGATCGAAGACGTACCGGGCGGCCGTTCCGCTGCCGCTGCGCCGCATGTCGGCGAAGGGCTCCGAGACGGCGGCGCGGAAGGCGTCGGCGTCCGCGGCGGAGGCGAAGGTCACGTCGATCTGCTCACGAGCCCGGTCCGCCTTGATCGACTGGAAGGCGAGCTTCTTCTCGGTGGCGAAGTTGCGGAGCTCGTCAGCGCGTCGCGCGACCTTCTCCTTCACGGCCTTGTCGAGATCGACGCCGAGGACCAGGTGCACGCCACCCTGGAGATCGAGCCCCAGGTTGATGCGCTTCTTTGGCGCCCAGGCAGGGAGCGCAGCCTCGTACGCATCCTTGTCGTTGCGGACGTCGGCGGGAAGGGAGAAGTAGACGAAGGACGGGACGAGGAAGTAGGTGGAGCCGAGCACCACCGCCAACACGATCCCGAGCCGCACGTACCAGCTGCGTTCCATGCGCACCTCGCGCTTTGGGCTACGCGCCGCGCCCAGGTCGACCTGGGCGCGGGCGAGCTTTTGCTAAAGCGACGTTTAGTCTTTCTTGGCCGGGACCGGCGTGCCGGCCGTCACGGTCTCGGTCTGCCCGGGCTGCGCCCCGGCGATCTGCGTCTTGAGCACCCGGACCTTGACGTCACGGGCGATCTCCAGGCGGACGACCGAGTCCTCGATGGCCTCGATCTTCCCGAAGATGCCGGAGTTCGTCACGACCTCGTCGCCCTTCTTGAGCGAGGCGAGGTACTCCCGGTGCTTCTTCGCCTGCTTCTGCTGCGGGCGAATCATCAGGAAGTACATGACCGCGAAGATCGCGACCATCGGCAGGATCCCCATGATGCCTCCCAGGGGTCCGGCTGAGGGTGCGTCGGCGGCTGCAAAGAGCGCAGGAATCATATGGAACAACTCGTTCTCCCCAAAGAGGAGCGTGATACACGTCCCCCAACGAAAAAGAGCACGGCGTTATACGCCGGGAAGGACAGCCGCGGCAAGGACGGAAAGTCGACAGCTCCTGCCGTTGATCCCTTCAAGGCCACGAACCGCGGCGATCCGGGATCCATGCCCGCCGGCACGTCGCTTTCTGCGGAGAGGGCGCGCGTCTCCCCCGCGTACGGCCCGTCGAGCCCGCCCGCCGCCCATCAGCCCGAGAACGGGTTGCGGCGCAGGATGGTCTGCTCCCTGTCCGCGCCGACGCTCACCGCCATGACCGGCACCTGCCCGAGCTCCTCGATCCGCTCGATGTAACGGCGAGCATTCACCGGTAGATCCTCGTACCGCTTGCAGCCGGACAGATCCTCCGTCCAGCCCGGGAGCGTCTCGTAGATCGGCTTCACCCGGCGCAGCGCCTCGCCGTCACGAGGGAAGTGCTCGATCCTCTCGCCGTCCAGCTCGTAGGCCACGGCGATCCGCAGCTCGGGCATGCCGGTGAGCACGTCCATCTTCGTGAACGCCAAGCCGCTCAGCCCGTTGACCCGACCCGCGTAGCGGATCACCACGGCGTCGAGCCAGCCGCACCGGCGGGGCCTCCCCGTGGTCGCCCCGTACTCGCCGCCCTGGTCCCGCAGCCGCTGACCGACCTCGTCCGTCAGCTCGGTCGGGAAGGGCCCGGAGCCCACCCGCGTCGTGTAGGCCTTGGTGATGCCGATCACCTCGTCGATGCAGGTGGGGCCGACGCCCGTCCCCACCGCCGCGTTGCCCGCGACGGTGTTGCTGCTGGTGACGTAGGGATAGGTCCCGTGATCCACGTCGAGGAGCGTGCCCTGCGCGCCCTCGAAGAGCACCTTGGCCCCCGCGGTGATCTTCTCGTGGAGAAAGAGGGACGCGTCCCGCACGTGGCGGGCGAGGCGCTCCGCGGAGCTCGCGTACGCGTCGATCACCTCGTCGGGCGTCATGGCCTCGCCGCCGAGCCGCACGATCTCCTCGTTGGCCAGCGGGAGGCAGCGATCCACGGCGGCGCGCAGCCGCTCGGGGCGGACGAGGTCGTAGACGCGCACGCCACGGCGGGCGACCTTGTCCTCGTAGGTGGGGCCGATGCCGCGGCCGGTGGTGCCGATCTTGCCGGCGCCCATCGCGCCCTCGCGGAGGACGTCGATCCGCTTGTGCCACGGCATGATCACGTGGGCGCCTTCGGCGAGCACGAGCTGGCCGTCGTCCTCGAGCAGCCCCTTGGCCTTGAGGGAGTCGATCTCGCGGCAGAGCACCTCGGGATCGACCACCACGCCGGTGCCGATGACGCAGATCTTGCCGGGATGGAGGATCCCGCTGGGGATGAGGTGGAGGACCGTCTTCTCGCCCTTCACCACCAGGGTGTGGCCGGCGTTGTTGCCGCCTTGGTAGCGGACCACGACCGAGACGTGCTCGGTGAAGAGGTCGACGATCTTTCCCTTGCCTTCGTCGCCCCACTGGGCGCCGACGACTACGACATTGGGCATTCCTTGCGCTCCGCCTTCCCCCGAAGGGCCGCGCACTCTACTACCCCGCCCCGCAATTACAAGGGCCGCTCGCCTTCGCAGGCGGCCGGGCGCTCGAGGGGCCGAGCGTGGGGAGGCGATGCGGGCGACCGCTGGAGCGAGACGCCCGCCGCGTGCTTCCCTTACGGCTGAAACTCTTCCATGAGCGACGCGAGCAGCTCCACCGACTCCATCGGCAGCGCGTTGTAGATCGACGCCCGCAGGCCTCCGACGCTGCGATGGCCCGCGAGGCCGATGCAGCCCTTGGCCTTCGCCTCGTCGAGGAAGCGCTTCTCCATCTCCGGCGACCCCATGGTGAAGGTCACGTTCATCTTCGAGCGCGAGTCCTTCTCCGCGTGCCCCTTGAACACGTCCGGCCGTCGGTCGATCACGTCGTAGAGCCGCGACGACTTGGCGTCGGCGCGCCTGGCCATCTCCTCCAGTCCACCCTGCTGCTCGATCCAGTCGAAGACCAGCGAGCACATCCAGATCCCGAAGGTCGGCGGCGTGTTGTAGAGCGAGCCCGCCTTCGCATGCGTCTGGTAGCGGAGGATCGTCGGCACCCAGGCCGGCCCCGCGAAGCTCTCGAGGATCGACTTGCGCCCCAGCACCAGCGTCACGCCGGAGGGGCCGGCGTTCTTCTGGGCGCCCGCGTAGATGAGCCCGAAGGGCTTCAGATCCAACGGGCGCGAGAGGATGTCGCTCGACATGTCGGCGACGAGCGGCACCGGCGCGGACGGCACGTGATGCCACTGGGTGCCGAAGATGGTGTTGTTGGTGGTGTAGTGGAGGAAAGGCGCGCCGTCGGGGACGTCGAGCTTCTCGTCGGGTCGCGGCACCCTGCGGAAGTTCTGGGGCTTGTCGGTCCAGATCTCCTTGGGCTCGCCGACCATCTTCGCCTCGGCGAGGGCCTTCTGCGACCAGGCGCCGGTGGTGACGTACGCGCCGCCGCTGCCGAGGTTCATCGGCACCATCGCGAACTGCTGAGAAGCGCCGCCCTGGAGGAAGAGGACGTCCCAGTCGTCGGGGAGCGAGAGGAGGCGCGCGAGGGTCTCCTTGGCGTGGGCGAGGATCCCCTCGAAGTCCTTCGAGCGGTGGCTCATCTCGAGGACCGAGAGCCCGAGGCCCTCGGTGTCGACCAGGTTCTTCGCGGCGGTCTCGAGCGCCGCCATCGGCAGGACGGACGGCCCTGCGTTGAAGTTGTGCTTGCGGGACATGTTCTCCTCCTCAGAGCTCGATGGGCGTGACGCTGATCACGTGGGGGACGGCCCGGAGCTCGGCGAGCACCTGCTTGGACGCGGGGCTGTCGATGTTGATCATCGAGAAGGCCTCGCCGCGCATCCCCGCGCGCGACAGGTGGATGCGGCCGATGTTCACGCCGGCGTCGCCCAGGATGGTGCCGACCTTGCCCACGATCTTGGGGACGTCCTCGTTGCGCAGGACGATGAGGTGGCCGTCCGGCACCGCGTCGATCTCGAAGCGATCCACCCGGACGATGCGCAGGTCGTGCTTGCCGAGGACGGAGCCGACCACCTCGATGGAGCCGCTCGCGCCCTCGAGCTTGACCCCGATCGTGGACGCGTAGTCGGGGCTCTCGGCGACCTTCACCTCGCTGATGGAGAGGCCGCGCTCCTTGGCGAGGGCCTGGGCGTTCACCACGTTCACCGGATCCTGGGTGAAGAAGGCGAGCATCCCCTTGAGCACCTCGTTGGTGAGGGGCTTGGTGCTGTGCTGCGTGACGTCGCCTGCGAACTCGAGGGTGACCTTGGTGGCGTGGGACGGCGCGAGCTGACCGGCGAGGGCGCCGACGCGGCTGGCCAGATCGAGCCAGGGTCCGAGGCTGGCGAGGAGCTCCTTCGACACGGCGGGGACGTTGACCGCGTTCTGGATCTCTCCCTCGGCGAAGAACGCCACCATCTGCTCGGCGAGCTGCACCGCGACGATCTCCTGGGCCTCCTGGGTGGACGCGCCCAGGTGCGGCGCGCAGACGAAGTTGTCCAGGGTGAAGAGGGGATGATCCGCCGGCGGCGGCTCTTTCTCGAAGACGTCGAGGGCCGCACCGGCGAGGTGCCCGCTCTTCAGCGCCTCCGCCAGCGCCATCTCGTCCACCACGCCGCCCCGGGCCGCATTCACGAGATAGGCGCCGCGCTTCATCTTCGCGAGGGTCTGGGCGTTGACGATGTGCCGTGTCTGCTCGGTGAGGGGCACATGGAGGGAGATCACGTCGGACTTCGCCCACAGGTCGTCCAGGGACACGAGCGTCGCGCCGATCCGCGACGCCGCCTCCGCGGAGCTGAAGGGATCGTAGGCGACCACCTCCATGCCGAACGCCCGCGCCCGCTCCACCACGATGCCGCCGATGTTGCCGATGCCGATCACGCCGAGCGTCTTGCCGGCGGCCTCGCGGCCCTGGAATCTCTTCTTCTCCCACTTGCCCGCCTTCACGCTCGCCGTGGCGGCGGGGACGTGGCGCAACATGGAGAGCATCATCGCGAAGGTCTGCTCGGCCACCGTCACGGCGGATCCACCCGGCGTGTTCATCACGACGACGCCGCGCTTGGTGGCCGTCGGGAGGTCGACGTTGTCGATCCCCACGCCGGCGCGCCCCACGACCTTCAGCTTCTCGGCGGCGGCGAGGAGCTCCGCGTTCACCTTCGTCGCCGAGCGGACCGCGAGGCCGTCATACTGCCCGATGATCTTCCTCAGCTCCTCGGCGGGGAGGCCCACCTTGACGTCCACCTCCAACCCGCCCTTCCGCAGGATCTCGACGCCCTCGCTCGACAGGTCGTCGCTGACCAGGATCTTTGCTGCCATGTGCTCCCTCCAGGCCGCCTCGGCCGGGTTGACGCGATGCGCAAACTAGGGCCGTCCAGCCGCAGTCGTCAAGCAAGCTCGGTCGCGTCCTCGCCGAAGGGAAGCGGAAGCGGGCTCCGTCAGATCCGGCCGAGGTTGAACGACACCCAGAAGTCGATCCCTTCGTGCCGGCGCTTGGCGAAGTGGAGGGCGCCGGCCCAGCAGTCGCAGCCCGATCGGTAGCCGACGGACGCCCGCTGCTGGAGGAGCTTCGCGCTGGAGAGATCGGGCAGGAAGAGGAAGTCGTAGGTGAGGGAGAGCCGCTGGATCGGCACCAGAGTGACGCCCGCGCCGATCTGCTCGAGGTCGTCCAGGACGATGGGCGGCTCCACCTCGGTGACGAACCTGTCCGAGAAGAGCTCGTCGGGTCCCGCCCGCAGCCTGGCGGATCCGGCAGGCCCGAGCTTGCGATAGCTGAGGCGGAGCTGGTCCCCGCGAAGGTCGGTGATGCTCGCCTCCCCCACCGTCTCCGAAAGCTCGTCCAGGAATGGATCCCAGACGGCGAGCCCGCCCAGGCGGAAGGGCCACAGCGAGACGGACGCCGACGCGATGGTCTCCACCAGCCGCGGATCCGGAGTGAGCGTGGCGTCCTGGGCGACCTCCGCCTCGAGGGCGAGCACGCCGCCTCCCGGCCCGGGCGTGTGGAGCTGCGTGCCGAGGCCGGCCCGCGCCTGGGTGGTGGCGCGCAAGGGCCGGATGTCGCGCTCGTCGTAGATGGTGGGAGGAGGATCGTCCGCGTGGGAAGGGAGGAGCGCGCGCAGCTCGAGCCTCGGGATCCACGAGTGCCGCGCGCCGCCGGAGAAGGTCCTCGCGATCTCGGTGTGGGCCGCAGCGCCCGCGACCGCCCACCCGACGGCGCCCGTGCCCTGATCCTGCCCGAAGCGGTACACCTGCTCGCGCCATCCCCCGTAGGGCGTCAGGGAGAGCCAGCGTCCCGCGACGATCGGCAGAGAGAGCGTCGGTCGGATCGAAAGGCGATCGGCGGAAGGGAACTCGCCATCCTGGAAGCGGCCGTCGTCCTCCCCCAGGTCGGGGCCGGGGTACCCCGGATCGCCGGGGCCCAGGCCGTCGACGCCGAGGTCGCCGAAGCCGGTCGTGGTCCAGGGCTCGAAGCGGACCACGCCGAGGTGGAGCGAGAGGCCCGTGCCGAAGGGACCCTGCATACGCGCGAGGTTCACCGACGCCGACGGGACCCGCTGGAACGTGTTCCTCGCGCCCTCGCCGAAGAGTCGCAAGGTCTCGCCGAAGTCGACCGGCACCGGCGTGTCGGGACCGAACGCGGGCCGAAGATCCTGCTGGACGATCCCGTCCACCTCGGCCAGCGCGGCGCCCTGCCGCCACGCGATCCAAGCGGTGGAGCGGAGGGTCTCCTCGCCGCGCAGCACGATGTCGTCGACGAAGTCCCGGATGTAGTTGCGATCGGAGACGAGGTTGACGGAGAGCCTGTCGGAGAGGGGGCCGTCCCAGTCGTCGGCGTGATCCACCTGGATGCCGAAGCGGCTCGGATCCGCGCCGGGGACGAGGCCGCCGCGCTTGGAGAGGTCGTAGCCGTAGGAGAAGAAGGCCCGCCCCGCGGTGCCGATCCTCGGCGCGTAGCGGAACTCGATCGAGCCTCGTGGGCCACGGAACGGATCCTCCTCCAGCGGCGCTCCGTCGTCGGGCCTAGGGCCGCTCTCGCTCGTCACCGAGACCGCGTGGCCGAAGTAGTACCCGGCGCTCAGGGTCATGTCGTACGAGTGGCCCAGCACGATGTAGACGGGCTGCTCGTAGGAAGGTCCTCTTCGTCCGGTGATGTGCGGCACGGCGAAGAGGAGGCCGGACTTGCGCTCGTTGGTGAGCGGGAGGGAGAGGAACGGCGAGGCGAGCACGGGGACGTCCCTGGCGTAGAGCACGGGCCAGGTGAGGCGCAGCCGATCCTCCGGCGAGAGCCTGGCGCTGGAGGCGGCGAGGCGCCAGTCGGGTGGGCGATCGCCGCAGTCGCAGGTCGTGACGGAGGGGGCCGTCGCCGTGTAGCTGCCGTCCTCCAGCCGGACCACCGTCTCCGCGTGGACCTCGAGCTCGTTGCGTCCGGTCTTGCGCACCTCGATGGGATCGGTCGCGTCCAGCAACGCCTCGAGGTCGGGCGGCGACATCTTCTGGAACAGGGCGACGTCGGTCAGAACGCCCGTCTGTGCCTGGAGGTCGACGGAGGCGCTCGCCGCCCGGGCGACGTATTTGCCGTCCACCAGGGTCACGGAGCCGCTCAGCTCGGCCCTCTGTGTCTCGGGGTCGTAACGGATGGAGTCCGCGCCCAGGAAGAGCGGTCCCGCCGAGACGCGCACGCGCCCCTTCGCCTCGACGATGCCCGAGGGCTCGCGAATCAGCTCGTCCGCCGAGAGGTGGACCGGGGTCTCGGGGGTGAGGCCGGGTGGGAGACCCGGGTCGGCGTCGGGCGAAGCCGACGCGGCGCCAAGGCAGAGGAGGAGAAGCAATGGGAGGGCGGGCGCCTGACGCACGGGCGTCAATGAAGCAGAGGCGGAGCGCCCTTGCCACTCGTGAATGACGATCCGCGGCTTTTCCCCTACCGCGAGAACTCGATGATCAGCTCGTCTTCGCCCACGGAGACCGTGTAGGGGACCTTGCGTCTGAGGGCGATCTCGATGCGCACGTCGCCGCCGCGCCTGTCCTCGATCGGTCGGATCAGGCCGACCGGCGTCCCGAAGAAGCTCGCGTCGATGGGTCGCCGGTCGTTGGGGCGAGGCAGGCGGCCGTTCTCGATCTCGAGGACGAGGAGGCCGGTCTTCTCCACCACCCGCCACTGTGGCGTCGCGTCGAGGCGCAGGGAGATCCGGGCGCCGCCCTCCGACGGGTGGAAACCCAGGTGGGTGATCTCGACCGGCCCCCCGGAGGAGCGGGTCGAGCGAGCCGCGGCGGACCGGGCGGCAGGAGGAGGAGCCGGCGCCGCTGCCCGTGCCACCGGTCGCGCCGCCTCGGCCGCCGCTCTCCGCTCGGCTTCCGCTTTCGCGAGCGCGACAGCTTCTGCCGCCTTCCGCTCGGCCTCGGCCTCCGCAGCCTTCCGCTCCGCTTCCGCCTTCGCCAGCGCTGCCGCCTCCGCAGCCTTCCTCTCGGCTTCAGCCTTCGCGAGCGCGGCCGCCTCCGCAGCCTTCCGTTCGGCGTCCGCCTTCCGCTCGGCCTCTGCCTTCGCGAGCGCGGCCGCTTCCCCCGCCTTCTTCTCAGCTTCCGCCTTCGCGAGCGCGGCCGCCTCCGCCGCCTTCCGCTCGGCCTCTGCCTTCGCCAGCGCGGCCGCCTCCGCCGCCTTCCGCTCGGCCTCTGCCTTCGCCAGCGCGGCCGCTTCCACTGCTTTCCTATCGGCTTCGGCCTTCGCGAGCGCGGCCGCCTCCGCCGCCTTCCGCTCGGCCTCCGCCTTCGCCAGCGCGGCCGCCTCCGCGGCCTTCCGCTCGGCCTCCGCCTTCGCCAGCGCGGCCGCCTCTGCGGCCTTCCGCTCGGCCTCCGCCTGCGCCTGAGCAGCCGCCTCCGCAGCCTTTCGCTCGGCCTCCGCCTTAGCCAGCGCGACCGCCTCCGCCGCCTTCCTCTCGACTTCCGCCTTCGCGAGCGCGGCCGCCTCCGCCGCCTTCCGCTCGACTTCCGCCTTCGCCAGCGCGGCCGCCTCCGCCGCCTTCCTCTCGTCTTCCGCCTTCGCCAGCGCGGCCGCCTCCGCCGCCTTCCTCTCGACTTCCGCCTTCGCCAGCGCGGCCGCCTCCGCAGCCTTCCGATCCGCTTCGGCCTTCGCGGCCCCTGCAGCCATTCGTTCCTCCGCGGCCTTCGCGAGCGCAGCGGCCTCCGCCGCCTTCCTCCCGCCTTCCGCCTTCGCGAGCGCGGCCGCCTCCGCAGCCTTCGGTTCCTCTGCGGCCTTGGCGAGCGCCGGGCCCTTGGAGTCGAGCCCGGGGCCGAGATCGATCCGCAGCGCCTCCCCCCGGCTCGAAACGCGCGCCTCCACCTCCCCACGCAGGCCGAGGTCGATCCGCACGCCCCCTCCCCGCCTCTCGCAGCGGACGCTCTCCAGCGCGCCCGTTGGGCGCGCGAGCCCGCACTCCGAGCGCAGATCCGCCGCGAAGAGGTCGAGGATCAGCCTGCCGGAGGGAAACGAGGTGGTGAAGCTCGCCCGCCCCACGCCTCCGAGGTCGACGAACGTCCGGGCTCCCTCCTCACCGACGCGGACGCCGTCCAACGCCACGCGAGCTGCGGAGGACGCCACGGAGGCGTCGCCGGTCTTCGTCTGGGCGCTGGCGGACGTCGCCACCATCCAGGCGGCGAGGAGCACGTGAAACCTCACGCGCGGATGCTAACAGAGCGACCCAAAAAAACGCTCACGCGTCGCGAGGATCCGCTTCAGCGCCTCGCCACGCCCTCGTCCTCGATCCGGGGCAGCGACGGACGCCGGCCCCGATGCTTCACCGCGAAGTCGATCAGGTTCTTGATGTCGTAGCAGATCTGCCGGATGTCGTGCCCCATGGTGAGCTCCAGGTGGCTGTTGCCCTTCACCGGCCGCCACAGGAGGTACTCGGACCGCGCGGCGCGATAGATCCCCGCCGTGCTCTCCATCGAAGCGAGCTTGTCCAGATCGCCGAAGACGATCGCCATCGGGACGGAGATGCGCGAGAACCCCTGGGCGAAGTCGTAGCCGGTGCGGTAGCAGACCAGCTCGCCGTTGCGGATCCACCTGGCGAACTCCGAGATCACGCGGCGGGGCTCGCGCTCCACGCCGTGGCGCATCAGCCACCGCACGTCCGAAGACGTCGCCCGTGAAGGGTTCGCCAGGATGGTGAGGAAAGCGGAGAGCGTGCGGAACCGCTCGTAGCTCTTCGTGGTGAACGCGGTGTCCACCCAGCGGATCCACTCGTCCACCGGCAGGTAGCGGAAGGTGCGGGGGACCTGCTCCTCGGGCGGCTCCAGCGCCGCGGCGAGCTCCCGCGCTCCGAGGCGCGCGAAGGCCCTCGAGGTAGCCCTCCCCGCGCTCCCGCGGATGCGATCGCGGAGGTTCGCCAGCGCCAGCCCCAGATCGATCGCGCGGGCGAGGCCCGGCTCTGCGAGCGCCACCGCCTTCAGGATCGGGAAGCCCTTGCCGAGCTCCGACGAGGCGCCGATGGTGATGATCCCCTCGAAGTCGTCGTGGAGGCCGGCGTAGCCGTAGCCGAGCATGCCGCCCATGGAGTGGCCACAGAAGAAGATCTTTTCACGCTTCGTTACGGCCTTCACCGCCTCCACGGCTGCGGGCAGATCCTGGATGAAGTAGCTGTCGATGTCCCAGGCCCAGTCGAGATCCGCCGGCGGCGCCCGCCCCGCCGCCTTGGCGCGCCGTCGCTGCAGGTCGACCGAGCTCTTCCCGTGCCCTCGCAGCTCCAGGATGTGGATGTCGGCTCCGAAGAAGAGCAGGTTCTTGACGAACTGGCCGCTCGTCCACGCGTGGCGGTTCTGGCATGCGCCGTGGACCAGCAGGAGCGGCTCGCCGAAGATCGGCTGGGCGAACGGGCGCGGCACGGGCTGGTAGCGGGTGAGCACCAGCGTCCAGCCGTCGGCGGTCTGCGCTTCGTACTCCGTCTTCCGATACAGCGACTTGAACTCGACGTCGTCGACCGTGAGCGCCGCCGGGGTGACCGCATCGAAATGCCGCAAATGGATCCTCTCGCCTCTTTCGAGAGAATCTAGGTACGGCACCCGGGCCCGAGTGATCTCTTGCCCCGGAGAGTACGACCGGCCGGGGCGCAGAGCAGGTTCAGGGGCGAAGGATCGCCCGCGCCGCGCCAACCAAGTAGAGCGAGCCGCAGATCAGCACGGCGCCGTCCCGCCCGGCCGCCACACGAGCGGCCCTGACGGCGCTCCCGACGTCTTCGCAGCGCTCGATCGGGATCCCGCCGAGGCCATCGCGCCTCGCCTCCTCCGCCACCGCTTCGGGAGGGACCGCCCGCGGGCTCGGCGGCGCGCAGAGGTGAACCCCGGCGGCGAGCGGGAAGAGCGCCCGCATCATCGGGAGGCGGTCCTTGTCGCCGAGGACGCCGAAGACGAGCTGCGGTCGCACGCCCGGCCAGCAGCTCGCGAACGAGGCGGCGAGGGCGACGGCGCCGTCCGGGTTGTGGGCGCCGTCGAGGACGATCAGGGGGTCTTCGGAGACGACCTCCATCCTCCCCGGCCAGCGCGCAGACTCGAGCCCGATGGGGATCGCGGCCTCGATCCGATCGCCCGGGAGCCCCTCCCCGATCACCCGCGCGGCGGCCAAAGCGACTGCGGCGTTCTCTCGCTGGTGGATCCCGCGCAGACCGAGGCGGATCCCCTCGAGCGGCGCTCCGGGACCGCGATACGAGAGGGCGCCTCCGCTCCCCGCGAGGGCCGGCGGCTCGACGACGGGCGCGCCGATCCCCTCCGCGTGGGCGCGGATCGCCGCGAGCGCCTCCAGCTGCTGGGGCGCCACCACCAGCGGCACCCCGGGCCTCGCGACGGCGGCCTTCTCCTTCGCGATCGCAGCAAGTGTCTTCCCCAGATACTCTGTATGGTCAATGCCGACGCGGGTCAAAACCGCGGCGACGAGCCGCTTGCCAGAGACGTTGGTCGCGTCGAGGCGTCCCCCGAGGCCCACCTCGAGCAGCGCGACGTCCACGCCCGCGGCGGCGAACGCCTCGAAGGCGAGCGCCGTCGCCGCTTCGAAATAGGTGAGGCCCTCGGGATCGCCTGGGCGCCCGAACGCCGGCCATTCCTGCAGCAGGCGCGCGCCGGCGCGCTCGAGGGCGTCCGAGGAGATCGGCTCGCCGCCGATCCGGATCCGCTCGCGAAAGGAGACGAGGTGCGGGCTCGTGTAGAGGCCGACCCGCAGCCCCGCCGCCTCGAGGATGGCCGCGAGGAACGCACAGGTGGAGCCCTTGCCGTTGGTGCCCGCGACGATCGCGGACGGGTAGCGCCCCTGCGGCGTGCCGAGGGCGGCGCATGCCCCCTCGATCCGGTCGAGGCCCATGCGGATCGTGCTCTGGGGGAGCCGGAAGAGGAGGTCCTCGATCACGCGCCCGTGTCCCTCTCTCCGTCGCGGCTCATCGCACGACCGAGAGGCCGCGGGCCGCGCGCATGGAGCTCGCGCCGGCGTTCGCCCTCGCTTCGTCGGCGAGGCCGAACTTCTCCAAATACCGCGCCACCCGCTCGTCGAGGGTGGGGGCCGCGATCTCGAGACAGAGGGAGTCCGCGGCGTAGTCGCGGCAGATCTGGGGGCGATCCTCGTAGATCGCACAGAGGTTGCCGTCGGTGAGGTGGACGCACCGCACGCCCAGCGGCTTGTCGAGCGCGGCGATGTCCGGCGCGACGCAACAGGCTCCGCAGAGCGTGCACTCGATCCCGGGCACGGGCGGGCTCAACCTCCCATCAGGGAGATGAGCTGCGACAGGCGATCACGCATGTCGCGCCGGGGGACGATGCAGTCGATCATCCCGTGCTCCAGCAGGAACTCCGAGCGCTGGAAGCCCTCGGGGAGCTTCTGGCGGATCGTCTGCTCGATCACCCGCGGCCCGGCGAAGCCGATGAGCGCCTTCGGCTCGGCGAGGATCACGTCGCCCAACCACGCGAACGACGCGGCGACGCCGCCGGTGGTCGGGTTCAGCATCACGCTGATGTATGGCTGCGCCGTCTCGCGGAATCTGGCGATGGCGGCGGAGGTCTTCGCCATCTGCATCAGGGAGAAGATCCCTTCCTGCATGCGCGCCCCGCCGGACGACGAGAACACGATGGCAGGGCAGCCGAGATCGATCGCCCTCTCGAAGACCCGGGTCACTTTCTCGCCGACCACCGAGCCCATCGAGCCGCCCATGAAGGCGAAGTTGAAGGTGCCAACCGACACCTGCCTGCCGTCGATGGTCCCGACACCGCTGATGAAGGCGTCCCGTTCGCCGATGGCCTTGTGGGTCTGGCGGGCGCGGTCGCGGTACTTCTTCGAGTCGGAGAACTGGAGTGGATCCTTCGGCGCGAGGCCGACGTCGTGCTCGACGAAGGATCCCTCGTCCAGCACCAGCTCCAGGCGCCGACGGGCCGGCAGCGCGGCGTGGTGGCCGCACGCGGTGCAGACGTTCCACGCCTTCTCGAGGTCGGGGCGATAGAGGATCTCCGCGCAACCGTCGCACTTGGACCAGAGGCCCTCCATGCGGCTCGCGCGGCTTCTCGGATCGACGCCGGGGGGCGGCGCGACCTTGGGCTTTTCCTTCCGGAACCATGCCATAGGCGGGCGTCTTTACACCGCGCGGCCCGGCTCTTCAATCCGCGTCGCGTCAAGGCGCACGAATTGCGCACGAAATGTCGGCCCCCGCAGGAGCGGGGACCGCGTCTGCGACGCGAAAAGCGCACCTCTTGTTTGCTCGCCATGGGCCCGCGGCCGCACGGCCCTCGGGCGATCAGCCGGCCTGTCCGATCCTCTCGTTCATCCCCAGAAAGTCGAGGAACTCACGGAGCTTCCCAGGTTCAGGGACCAGGAATCCGGCCTGGATTCGACGGCAGATCCGGGCTCGCTCCATCCGGCCGACCACCCTGTTCACGACCTCGGGATCGACGCCCAGGCGGGACGCGACCTCGGCGGGCGAGAGGGGCACGACCGCCCCTTCGGGGCCGATGCGGCCCCGGATCTCCGCCTCGTGGGCCAGGAGGTGGACGACGCGGCTGGATGCGTCCCCGAGCAACTGGCGCTCGAGCTGACCGTTGGTCTCCGCGAGGCGACCCGCCATCTTCCGCAACATGCGGATCGCGATCTCGGGGTCGGTGCGGAGCATCGTCTCCAGCGTCCGGGCGTCTATCACCAGGAGGCAGGCCTCCTCCTCGACCTCCGCCGTGGCGCTCCGCCTGGCGCTCGCGAGGATGGCCATCTCCCCGATCGGCTCGCCGGGCCCCAGCGAGGCCAGGACGACCTCCCGATCCCGGATCCGCTTGGTGATCCGGATCCGCCCGGAGTGGACGACGAACATCTCGGCACCGGCGTCCCCCTCACGAAAGAGGACGGTGCCCTTGGGAAACGCCTTGCCGTATTTCTGGAGGAGCGGGTGCACTGCGCTCATGGGGACCCTTTTGGCGGCGAGGGATCGAACGTCGCCTTCCATACCCTGAGTCGAACCAAAGAACATCCCATGGCCGACTGTCCCGGTCACCTTTCGGCACATCGCAGAGGAGCCGCCCAATCCAGCCGCCATCCAAATCCAGGCCCGAGGGACACCCGCACCGACACCTCGCATTCGCGGCGGTCGCCATCGGCACCTTCATGAGCACACTCGACGCCAGCGCGGTCAACATCGCGCTCCCCACGATGGCGAGGGAGTTCCAGACCGACCTGGGCCAGGTGGAGTGGGTGGTGCTCGCGTACCTGCTCGCCCTGTCGGCGCTGCTCCTCAACGCGGGCAGGCTCGCAGACGTGCTGGGGCAGAGGCGGGTCTATGCCTTCGGCCTCCTCGTCTTCGGCGTCTCGAGCGGCGCCTGCGCCCTCTCGGGTTCGGTGCTGCCCCTCACCCTCGCCCGCGTCGTGCAGGGCGTTGGGGGCGCGCTGATGAACGCGGCGGGACCGGCGATCCTCACCGCCGTGTTCCCCGCCTCCCAGAGAGGCCGGGTCCTCGGCATGGCCGGCCTCGCCGTCAGCGCAGGCCTCGCCGCGGGGCCCGCGGTGGGCGGCTTCGTGATCGACGCGCTGTCGTGGCACTGGATCTTCCTGCCGAACGTCCCGATCTCCTTCGTCGCCGCGTTCGTCGCGTGGAGGTCCGTCCCCGCCCTCCCCTTGGCGACGGAGCGCTTCGACGTCCCCGGATCACTGTTCCTGGCCCTGTTCCTCTCCGCGCTCATGCTCCTGCTCTCCCAAGGGCACGCGTGGGGCTTCGCCAGCGCGCCGAGCGCGATCGCCCTCGCGGTCGCCGTCGCCGGCTTCTGCGCTTTCATAGCGGTGGAGAAGCGCAGCGATCACCCGGTGGTCGCGTTCGTCCTCTTCCGCGACCGGACGTTCTCGGGCAGCGCCGCCGCGGGCTTCCTGATCTTCACCACGCTGGGCGCGGTCAACCTGGTGATGCCGTTCTACCTGCACTTCGCCCTGGGCCTCGAGACGGGGCAGATGGGCGTGGTGCTCACCTCGCTGCCCGTCGTGCTCGCGGTGGTGTCGCCGGCGTCGGGCTGGCTCGCCGATCGGATGCACTCGACGAGGACCATCGCGGCCTGCGGCGCCCTCGTCGCGGCGGCGGCCCTCGTCATCCTGTCGGCGGTGTCGCGGCGGGACGAACCGATCGTCGTCGCCGCCGTACTGGGCGGCCTCGGCCTGGGGATCGGCACCTTCCAGTCGCCGAACAACAGCGCGCTGATGGGGGCGGTGCCACCCGATCGGTTGGGGACCGCGGGGGGGCTCCTCGCGTCCGTGCGCGTCACCGGGCTCCTGGTGGGAAACGCCATCGGCGGCGCGGTCTACCTGGCGACGACCGGCGGTTCTCGCGAGCCGCCGCTCGTCGCCGCGGGCCTCGCCGCGAGCGCGCTCGTCGGCGCCTGTACGGGGATCCTGGCGGGGATCGCGTCCCTCGCCCGCGGCGCGGGCAAGAGGAAGGACACCGCGCCCCGCGACCTCCGGTAGGGCAGACTCAGGTCGTCGGTCCGCCTTCCGGCCAGTAGGCGGAGTCCAGCGTCCCGCGGGGGCCGAACACGCTGGTGCCGACGCGGATCAGGGTGGCGCCCTCCTCGATCGCGAGCTCGAAGTCCCCGGACATGCCCATGGAGAGGATCGGCAGCGCGCCGACCGATGGCTGGAGCTCGTCCCGCAGCTCGCGCAGGAGCCTGTACGCCTTCCGCACCCGCTCGAGGTCGTCGGTCAACGGGCCGATGGTCATGAGCCCCCGCACCCGCAGCGTGTCGTGCTTCGCCGCGAAGCGCGCCAGCTCGATCGCGGCCTTCGGCTCCACACCGAACTTGCTGGCCTCATACGAGGTGTTGACCTGGAGGAGGACGTCCAACGTGCGGCCCTGCTCCCGCAGCCTGCCGTCGAGAGCCTCCACGAGGGACGGGCGATCCACGGAGTGGACCATCTTCGCGAACTCGAGCGCCTGGCGGACCTTGTTGGTCTGCAGGTGACCGATGAAGTGCCACACCGCCTCGGGGACGTCCCGGTACTTGCCGAGGGCCTCCTGGATCCGGTTCTCGCCGAGGAGCGTGACGCCGGCCTCCACCGCGAAGCGGATCCGCTCCACCGGGACGGTCTTGGTGGCGAGGAGCAGCTGCACCTCGGAAGGATCTCTCCCCACGCGGGCGCAAGCTTTGGCAATCCGCTCTCGCACCTGGGCGATCCGCGCCGAGACCAGCGCCCGATCCTCTGCATTCGAAGCCATGTCGTTCCCTCGAAGCCCTCGTGCGAGCTCGCGTGATCGAGCGAGCGGGCACGGCCGCGAAGCGCGAGCCGAAGGGATCGCTCCCCGCGGCGCAGGGGCCATCTCTCCACAGGCTCGGATCGGCGCGAGGGATACCCAAGATCGGGCAGCCCGGCAACCGGATGCGCTGATCGTCGAAAAGCGGGCCGCCGCCGGGAAACTTCCTCCCGATCGGCCAGCGTGCTACGGACGATGCCCTACGAAGGAGCCTTTGCATGGACTTCGTCATGCGATTTTTCGCTGCCATGGCGATCGCGGCCTTTCTCGCGACCGGCTGCGGCTCGGGGGGTGACGACGGGTCGCCGGGCGCAGGAGGCTCGAAGGGATTCGAGCTTGCCTGCGAGGGCGAGGGCTCGTCGTCCAACGACTGCGACGCCTGCCTCCGCACCGCGAGAGTGGAGATCTGCGCGCAGCCCTTCGAGGACTCGGTGGTGGCCTGCGCCGGTTGCACGCCGGGCGGGACGGGCTGTAACGACGATCTGTGCAAAGCGAAGACACGTGCTCACCTCTATTGCTGGTCGGGTGCGGCCAAGACGCTCTGCGGCGCGGTGATCGAGACCGGCGGGACCGGTGGCGCGGGTGGAGACGGTGGCTCGGGCGGCATGGGCGGTACGGGCGGCACGGGCGGAACCGGTGGCACGGGCGGAACCGGTGGCACGGGCGGAACCGGAGGCACGGGCGGAACCGGAGGCACGGGCGGAACCGGTGGCACGGGCGGAACCGGCGGCACGGGCGCAACCGGCGGCACGGGCGGAACCGGAGGCACCGGTGGCACGGGTGGAACCGGAGGCACCGGTGGCACGGGAGGCACAGGCGGCACTGGAGGTACGGGTGGAGCCGGAGGCGTGGGCGGCACCGGAGGCACGGGAGGTACCGGTGGTACGGGAGGCACCGGCGGCGTCCTCGTGGATCGCTGCGGCTCCGTCCCGGCGAACGGCGTCTGTGCCGGTCCGTCGATCGTGCGCTCCTGCGCCATCGCGCCGGATCGCCCCACCGAGAACCTCCTCGTCGATCACGCCTGCGAGTCGTGGGAGCGGTGCGAATCGGATGCGAGCGGCGCCGCCTGCGTACCGAGGAACGACGCCTGCCTCCCCGGGGCGACGGAGTGCACCTCCGCCACGACCTACCGCACCTGCGGCACCTCCGGTACCTGGAGCAGCGCCAACTGCGCCTGCTCGCAGACGCCGATCGGCGCGCTCTGCGATCCAGGATTTGCCACCGCTCACTTCACGGGAACCCTCTCCTACGAGTTTCGCCGCCCCCGCTCCGACCTCTCGGACTGGGGCCCCGTGGAGCAGGCGCCGGCCTCCGGCCTGCTGGCGATCTCGTACCACGATGGCGAGGTCGTCGATGCCTCCATCGTCGCGGCAGATGGCTCGTTCTCGGTGCGGATGAGGAGCCCCGCCTCCAGCCTGGACTCGGTGCGGTTCCTCGCCGTCCGCCCCGAGATGCTCGGCGGGCGGATCGCCTTCGCGGTCGCGGATCCCGGCTTCTCGGCCGGCACGTACAATATCGACGACGTGGACTCGTGGTCGGCCAGCTTCTGGTCGTGGAGGCTCCAGATGCCGCAGCAGAGCGGCGTCGGGTGGAACGTCGCGGAGAGCAACTGGAGCGCGCCCGTCTACCTTTTCCAGCGCGCCGAGGAGGCCTGGGAGCTCTCGAAGATCCAGCATGGCAAGCGGGGGAAGCCGCTGATCGTCTGGAACGCCGACGAGGTGGACTGGTCCTGCGGGGCCTGCATGTGGAACTGGCCGTTCACCATGAACTCCACGCGGTTCGACATCCAGATCTTCATCTCCAGCTCGGACGAGGACATGAGCTACTACGGCGCTCCCATGATGGGGCACGAGCTCGGGCACTGGGCGATGCAGTCCTTCGGCACTTCGCCAAGGGAAGGCGGCAGGCACTGCCTCGGCACGCCTGGGATGCCTGGCCTCGCCTGGTCCGAGGGGTGGGCGAGCTGGTACTCGTCCTCCATCCGCGGGGACCCCCGCTACTGGGACAAGCAGAGCGGCACTTTCTACTGGGCAGACCTCGAAGCGCGCAAAAACTGGGGAATCGAGCCCTTCGCCGCGCCCACGCTCGCCGGCGGACTCTACCAGCGCATGGACGAGCTCTGGATCTCGGGCGCGCTCTGGGACATCGCCCACTCGTCCGCGGTCCCCGCGAACCAGCTCCATTCGTCGCTCGCGAGCCTGCGGATGAACCAGGCTCCCTTCGGCCGCGGCTACACCACCAAGACCTACGACGTGAACGCCCAGTGCGTACCAATCAACGTGGTGGACACCGGCGAGTCGGCCCCCATCTTCCCCGACTTCCTGGACGCCTTGCGCTGTGACGGCGTCCCCGTCGGCGCGCTGTCGGTCCCGATCGCCCCCTACCCCTATCCGACCGGTCTGCCGCCGCTCTGCGTCCCATGAGGCCAGCCATGAGAGTCCGCTTCGCCCCCGTGCTGCTGTCGGTCGCCGCGTGCGCGAGCCCGACGCCGCCGGCGCCCGCTGCGCAGGAGGCCGCCCCCGTGACGCGGGCGCCGCCGCCGACGCACGCCCGCGAGTCCATCCGCGCGCCGTTCGTGCTCCGCCTCGAGGGCCCCCCGGTCGCGAAGCCAGGCGAGATCGTGGACGTCGCCGCCGTCCTCACCCGCCACGGCCGCTTTCCCGGCGCGATCGTCCTCGAGGCGCGGCTTGGCGAGGGGATCGAGCTCGTCGATGGCGAGCGGGAGGACAAGGTGGAGTTCGGCGAGGCGGAGGAGATCGTGCGCCGCTACCGCCTGCAGATCTCCGACCCGGGTGCGAAGTTCGAGGTCTCGGCCACCCTCTCGGGCGACGGATACGGCGCCACCGCGCGCAAACGCCTCGCCTTCGACGGCTCCGTCGCGAAGACGCGGGATCGCCCCAGGCCCGGCGGGCTGGTCCAGCCGCGCTGATCCGGCCCCCCGTTCGCCGGGTCACCTTGCAAGGCACCGGGCCCTCTGCTAACCACGCGCCCGCCTCTCCCCCGAACGACTTCGCGAGAGGCTCGCTTTCGAAAAGGAGCGTGGGCCGTGGCGATCACCTACCGTGACAGCGGTGTCGACATCGAGGAGGGCGATCGCCTCGTGGACCAGATCGTCCCCCTGGCCCGAAAGACGATGCGCCCCGAGGTGATGGCCGGGATCGGCGGATTCGCCAGCCTGGTCGCCCTCCCCGCCGGCTACCGCGAGCCCGTGCTCGTCTCCGGCACCGACGGCGTCGGCACCAAGCTCAAGGTCGCCTTCCTCGCCGACGTCCACGACACCATCGGCCAGGACCTCGTGGCGATGTGCGTCAACGACGTCGCATGCACGGGCGCCGAGCCGCTCTTCTTCCTGGACTACTTCGGAACGGGCAAGCTCTCCGCGGCCCAGGCGGCCAAGGTGGTGGAAGGCATCGCCGAAGGCTGCAGCCTGGCCGGCTGCGCCCTCGTCGGCGGCGAGACCGCCGAGCTGCCGGGCTTCTACGCGCCGGGCGAATATGATCTCGCCGGCTTCTGCGTGGGCGTGGTCGAGAGGTCCGAGATCATCGACGGCAAGCGGGTGCGGCCTGGCGACGTCGTCCTCGGCCTGCCCTCGACCGGCCTCCACTCGAACGGCTACTCCCTCGCGCGCAAGGTGATCCTCGAGGCCATGTCGCTACCCCTCGACGCGAAGCCGCAGGAGCTCGGCGGCCGCACCGTGGGCGAGGCGCTCCTCGCGCCGACGCGGATCTACGTCCGCGACCTCCTCGAGCTGCGCCGTTCCGGCGTCGACGTGCGGGCGATGAGCCACGTCACCGGCGGCGGCCTGGTGGGCAACGTCCCCCGCACGCTGCCGGAGGGGACGAAGGCGGTCCTCGACGCGAACACCTGGAAGATCCCCGGGATCTTCGAGCTGATCCGCAAGGGCGGCGACGTCCCCGTCGAGGATCTGCTGCAGACCTTCAACCTGGGGATCGGCTTCACGGTGATCGTCCCTGCCTCCGACGAAGCGCGCGCCCTCGCCTTCTTGCAGGGCAGGAACATCGACGCTCGACGTATCGGCACGGTGGAGGCCGGGAGCGGCGAGGCGATCTGCGAGATCCGCAACTTCGCGTAGCGGTCCACGAGTGGCGCACGCCTCGTGTGACGCAGAGCGTGACTGCGCCCGCCACAACGACACGTCTCCCGCCCAGGAGTTCGACGAAATCTGGCCGATGTCCGGCCGCGGAAGGCAAGGGCGCCGATCGCCTTCGCGGCATAGGGACCTGCCTCGACTGCCGGAGGATCCGGAACCGGAGCGACGCACTCTTCGTCGCAGGGCAGGAGCGGATCCGCCCCCCTTCGAGCCTGGCCGCACCGCGTTGGTTCGGCCGCCCGCCACCCAAGCCGCGGCAGCCGCGATCCTTCCGTCCGGACGAGGAGCGGCGGGCCTCGCCTACATGTAGGCCCTGCACCCACCTTTACTAATATTCCTGAAATTTGGATTATCTGGAAATGGACGTTCCGGCCGGGTCGAGCCTGCCACGGAGCTTCCATTCCCTCGGGACCCCGCCCTCGGGTGCCCATAACCGTTCAGATTTTCACGGAAAAAAGGAAGTAGATCGTGCGTTTCGATTCAGGCTCGAGGTCAACTCGTCCTGGCGGAGGGCCTGCCTCCCCGCCGAAGTCCCGTCACCGGAGGCGCCACGTGGTACGCGCGCTGGGCATCGCCACCGCTCTGTTGGTCGCCCAGGGTGCCTACGCCGGCCCCTCCTCCGTCCGCTCCGATGGCACCATCATCGAGAACGGGAGGCCGTTCTTCCCCAACGGCGTCTATCACGTCTCCTGGGGCTCCAGCGCCTCCCAGATGATCCGGGACCTGGAGACCATCGCGGCGGCGGGTTTCAACACCATCCACGCCAGCCGCCATGAGGGCAACAACTTCGACGCGTTCATGAACCGCGCCCAGGAGCTGGGCGTGCGGGTGATCATCGAGGGCATGGATTACAACAGCCCGGCGAACGTCGTGAACCGGTACAAGGGCCACCCCGCCCTGCTCGGCTGGAACATCGGAGACGACGTCCACACGCCCGGCGCCAACGTCACGCCCTCGCAGCTCCAGACCCGGCACGACCGGGTGAAGGCCGCCGACCCGAACCACTTCACCTATTACACGGGCTTCGACCGCAGCAAGTGGGGCCCCTGGCTCCACAAGGGCGACGTCTTCGGCCCGTACTACTACCCGATCCCTTCCGAGTGGGTCGGCATGCCGTGGGACACCATGGTGAACGGCAACCTCGGCGGGATGCCCGCGTTCGGCCTGCCCCAGGGCTACGCGTGGTCCGGCCGGCGCGCCCCCACCGCGGACGAGTACCGCAACATGACCTACCAGTACCTGGTCGAGGGCGCGAAAGGCCTCATCTCCTACACCTTCCGTGACAGCGGCTTCCTGATCACCAACCACCCCACGCTCTGGAACTCGGCTTCCGCCACCGCGAAGGAGATCAACGCCATCGCCCCGGTGCTCATGAACGGCGCGCGCACCAAGCCGGCCACCAACGCCAACCGGGTGGTGGCGGCGCGGTGGAGGGACGGCAACCGCGACCTCCTCGTGGTCATCAACATGGACAGCGTCACGCGCAGCGTGACGATCTCGGTGCCTGGCGCGACCGGGCCGGTCCGCCCGACCTTCGCCTCGCAGCCCGGGACGCTCTCGCTCTCCCGCTCCACCCTCACCGGCCAGATCCCTGCCCTGAAGGTGCTGGTCCTAGAGCTCGGCTCCGATGACAGCGGCTCCGGTGGCTCCGGTGGTTCCGGTGGCGCCGGTGGTTCCGGTGGTTCCGGTGGCGCCGGC
>Ga0180215_1000215_pt1 | contig 83104 bp, 82 predicted proteins | sample eDN3rd37CBELigBY_FD_128871 | JGI IMG/M metagenome (GOLD analysis project Ga0180215, IMG submission 128871) | Enriched backyard soil microbial communities from Emeryville, California, USA - eDNA 3rd pass 37_C BE-Lig BY (version 2) (version 2) | ecosystem: Environmental > Terrestrial > Soil >...
ACTTGGGTGGCTTCGGCAGCTAGATCCTTTCCAGCGAAGGGTCGAGAAATTTCCTCTTCACCTCGGAAAAACCTGAGACAGTCATACCCTGGTATGATTTTTTATGGTTTTGAGGGAGCTGGTAAATGCTGTAAAAGAGGCAATAAAAGTTGGCTATAAAAGCATTGATACAGCTGCGATCTACGGAAATGAAGAAGGCGTAGGTAAAGCAATTGCCGAATCAGGAGTTGCTCGCGAGGAATTATTTATTACTACTAAGCTTTGGAACTCAAACCAGGGTTATGAAACAACATTAGCTGCATTTGAAGAGAGTATGAACAAATTAGGGTTGGAGTATCTTGATTTATATCTCATTCACTGGCCTGTTCCAGCACAAGGTAAATTTGTTGATACATGGAAGGCGCTTGAAAAACTATATAAAGACGGACGTGTCCGTGCAATTGGAGTTAGTAATTTTAAGATCCACCATTTGGAAGAGATACTTGCGAATTGTGAGATTAAACCGATGGTAAACCAAGTGGAGTACCATCCTCAATTTAATCAAGCTGAGTTATATGCTTTCTGTAAAGAGCATCAAATTCAACTTGAGGCTTGGTCACCATTAATGCAAGGTGGACTTCTTGAACACCCAACATTGGTTGATATTGCAGATAAATATAATAAGTCAACTGCACAAGTAATTCTTCGTTGGGATTTACAGACTGAAGTAGTGACAATTCCTAAGTCAATTAAGCCACATCGTATAGCTGAAAATGCAAATATCTTTGATTTTGAATTAACCTCAGATGATATGGAAAAGATTAATGCTTTAAATACTGGAGTTCGATCTTTTGCAGATCCTGATGATTTTAATAAGGCATAATAATACCTTTTAAGGAGCGAAACAAATGGTGTACTTGGCTAGTGACAAACGCTATGAAACGATGAAATATAATAGAACAGGCAATTCAGGACTCTTACTACCAGCCATTTCACTTGGACTATGGCATAATTTTGGTGGTGTTGATACATTTGAAAATGGACGTGCAATGCTACGTCGTGCATTTGATTTAGGAATTACACATTTTGACTTGGCTAACAATTATGGGCCACCTGCAGGTTCTGCTGAGGAAATGTTCGGTTCATTATTAAAAACCGACTTCGCTCCTTATCGAGATGAGTTAGTAATTTCAACGAAAGCTGGTTATTATATGTGGCCTGGACCATATGGGGAATGGGGCTCAAAGAAATATTTAATTTCAAGTCTAGACCAAAGCTTAAAGCGTATGGGACTTGATTATGTAGATATTTTTTATTCTCATCGTCCAGATCCAAATACGCCGCTTGAAGAAACCATGCAAGCACTTGATCAAGTGGTTCGCCAAGGAAAAGCATTATATGTTGGTATTTCAAGCTATAGTGCTGAACAAACTGCCCAAGCAGTTAAAATCTTAAATGACCTTGGCACTCCGTTATTAATTCATCAACCAAGCTATTCTATGCTTAACCGTTGGATTGAAGATGGATTACAGGACGTGTTACAAGAAAACGGAGTTGGTTCAATCGCTTTCTGTCCATTAGCACAAGGTTTGCTAACAAATAAATACTTAAATGGGGTTCCTGCGGATTCAAGAGCAGCCAAGCCAACTGGAGCTCTTGGAGAAAATCAGGTAACTGACGAGGTTATTACCAAAGTGAAGCAATTAAATGAACTTGCTGCTGAGCGTGGTCAAAATCTTGCTCAAATGTCTCTTGCATGGGTATTACGAAGAGGACGGGTAACGTCTGCATTAATCGGTGCAAGTAAAGTCAGTCAAATTGAAGAAAATGTTGCTGCTTTAGATAATCTTGACTTTACAGAGCAAGAATTGGCTAGAATTGAAGATATTTTAAATCGTTAATTAAATTGAAAAAATGAAAGTGTCAGGTACATTAGATAGTACCTGACACTTTTTTGCAAAGGTGTGAGCATGGGTTTCAAAGCGAATCAGCCTAAATGTTCAGATTTTATCTTTATGATAAGTCAACTAAACTATTACAATCAATATTGTGGGCAAAGCAAAAAGACATGATGATATAAAACTTCTTTTATTATAGAAGAAAAGATATTATCATATATAATAAGCGGTTTTTATAAACCTGATTCAAAATTCTTTACTATATTTGTTCACATTTTTTCTACATAAATTACTTTTATCAAATCACTTAATCTATTATTGGGGGAAATTTGAATGAGTCTTGATGTAAAAAATGCCATTCAAAATGGCAAAACAGTACTTGGTATTGAACTAGGTTCAACACGAATTAAAGCGGTTCTCATTGGAGAAAATAACGAACCAATCGCATCCGGTAGTCATGACTGGGAAAATAGCTATGTAAACAATATCTGGACCTATAGTGTTGATGATATTTGGAAGGGCATACAGGACAGCTACCAAAAGATGGCGAACGATGTAAAACAGCAATATGGAGTCACTCTACAAACCGTAGGTGCAATCGGTTTTAGTGCGATGATGCACGGCTACATGGCTTTTGACAAGGATGGAGAACTTCTAGTACCTTTCCGTACTTGGCGTAACAATATTACAGAACAAGCTTCAAATGCGTTAACAGAGTTGTTTAATTATCAAATTCCTCAAAGATGGAGTATTGCACATCTATATCAGGCAATCTTAAATGGGGAAGAACATATTTCTGAAATTAGTTTCCAGACAACTCTTGCTGGCTATATTCATTGGAAATTGACTGGAGAGAAGGTTTTGGGAGTCGGTGAAGCATCTGGTGTATTCCCAATTGATCTCAATACGAAGAGTTATAATCAAACGATGATTAATCAATTCAATAGTTTGGTAGTTTCAGAGAATTTACCATGGAAGCTTGAAGATATCTTACCGAATGTGTTGGTAGCTGGTGAAAACGCTGGCATCCTTACAGAGGAAGGAGCAAGGCTTCTAGATGTTAGCGGAGAGCTACAAGCAGGTATCCCATTTTGCCCACCAGAAGGTGATGCAGGTACAGGTATGGTTGCGACAAACAGTGTAGCGAAGCGTACAGGTAATGTTTCTGCGGGAACATCTGTATTTGCTATGGTGGTATTGGAAAAGGAATTGTCTAAAGTATATCCTGAGATTGACCTTGTTACAACACCAACTGGTAACTTGGTAGCAATGGCTCATTCTAACAACTGTTCTTCAGACTTAAATGCATGGGTTGGATTGTTTGGTGAATTTTCAAAGGCAATGGGTATGGATGTTGACATGAATAAGTTGTATGGAACTTTATATAACTTAGCGCTTCAAGGTGATGCAGATGCTGGTGGTTTACTATCTTATGGTTATTTATCAGGTGAACATATAACACACTTTGAAGAAGGTCGTCCATTGTTTGTCCGTTCATCAGATAGTAATTTTAATCTAGCTAACTTTATGCGAGTTCATCTTTTTACAGCTTTGGGTGCGATGAAACTTGGTATGGATATACTTCTTAAAAAAGAAGAAGTTAGGTTGGATCAAATCTTAGGTCACGGTGGCTTATTTAAAACAAAAGGTGTTGGACAGAGTATTATGGCAGCTGCCCTCAATGTTCCTGTTTCTGTTATGGAAACTGCAGGAGAAGGTGGAGCATGGGGTATCGCCTTATTAGCATCTTATATGATAAATAAAGACGATAATGAAACATTAGAAGAATACTTAAGTGAGAAAGTATTTGCTGGTCAAGCAGGAGAAACTATTTCTCCAGAACTTAGGGATGTAGAAGGATATGAGAAATTTATGGAACGCTATATGAAAGGGCTTGCTATTGAACGAGCAGCAGTTGAAAATCTTTAATAATAATAAATAGGATAAGTATAACGTGGCAGGATTGGATACTCCTGTTGCGTTTTTTTTGTATTCTTATGTCATAAATTGATAGATCGAACCTTATCTTTTTTGTTTGGGATTGTTATAATTGAAGGGATATCGTGGAAAAGTTTCCTCTATATTTATTTAATAGTGTATCATTGAAATATAGCTGTTTCTGATTTGCTAATTAAGGAGTGAATATTGTGGATGTTGTAACAATTGGCGAAACGATGGTTTTGTTTACTCCAGAGTCATCGCCACTTATGAAATATGCACACACGTTTTCAAAAAAGTTCGGCGGAGCTGAAACGAATGTGGCAATCGGCCTAACTAGACTTGGTCATAAGGCCGGTTGGATAAGTAAAGTAGGAAATGATGAACTGGGGAAATCACTGCTTTCATTTGTTCGTGGTGAGGGAGTGGAAGTAAGTCAGGTGCAAACGGACCAAGAAGCACCAACTGGTATTTATTTCAAAGAAGTTCGAAGTGGGGACAATGTAAAAGTTAATTACTACCGAAAAGGTTCTGCAGCTAGTAGATTAACTCCAGAAGACCTAAACGAACAATACATAGCAAAGGCTAAATATTTACATATTACGGGGATCACTCCTGCATTAAGTGATTCATGTTATCAAACAGTATTGAAAGCGATTGCTATTGCAAAAGAAAAAAATGTAAAGGTTATCTTTGATCCAAATCTACGGAAAAAGCTTTGGTCAGAAGAAAAAGCGAGATCCGTATTATTAGAAATTGCTTCACTCGCAGATATTATCCTTCCGGGGATTGATGAAGGGAAATTTATGTTTGGCGAGGATAATCCAGAGACATTGGGAAGATTGTTTCTCGAACAAGGTCCTTCGCTAGTTATTTTGAAGGTTGGGGCAAAAGGTGCCTATTATTACTCCGAAAATGAAGGAGAGTTAATTTCAGGCTTTCCAATGGCACAAGTAATCGACCCTGTTGGAGCAGGTGATGGGTTTGCAGCAGGATTTATTTCCGGTCTCCTTGATGAGATATCTATTCCAGAAGCAGTCCTAAGAGGGAATGCTGTTGGAGCAATGGTGACACAGGTTGCAGGAGACATAGAAGGATTACCAGAACGCGAAGAATTACATGGCTTTATGAATCAAACAGAAACTGAAGATGTCAGTAGATAAATAAAATTATTTACGGTTAATAAATACTAGGAGGAAAACAACTATGAGTTCATTAGCAGAATTAACAGAAAGTGGAGTAGTAGCAGTCATTCGAGGTACAACACCTGATAATATAATCCCAATTGCAAAAGCATTATGCGCAGGAGGAGTTAGAGCTCTTGAAATTACAGTTGAGACACCAAGAGTACTAACAATTCTTGAAAAATTATCTGTTGAAATGGGTGACAAAGCAATTGTTGGAGCTGGGACAGTTCTTGATGCGGAAACGGCAAGAGCAGCGATTATGGCAGGAGCAAAATTTATTTTTTCACCGACAGTAAATAAAGAAACAATTAAGATGACAAAACGTTATGGAGTTATTAGTGTACCTGGTGCGATGACACCAACTGAAATCCTTACAGGGTATGAGAATGGTGCAGATTTAATTAAGGTATTTCCTGCAAACATTGTGGGACCAGGGTTCATAAAGGATGTTCATGGTCCTCTACCTCATATTCCTCTTATGCCTACAGGTGGGATTGACCTTAATAATGCTGATACTTACATTAAAGCTGGAGCTGTTGCAGTAGGAGTTGGAAGTACACTGGTAAATACAAAGGTTACGATGGATGATGAGTATTATCAAAATTTAACACTCAAGGCCCAACAATTTGTTGAAAAAGTGAGAGAAGCAAGGGGATAAATTGTAAAAACGATACACCTTTTAAACAACAAAAACTTCTATTATGTATGATAATAGAAGTTTTTGTTGTTAGTAGAATTTGAATTAGGTAGGTTAGGATTCAGTACTTATAGGGGTGATTTTTATATGTATGTGGTGACTGCTGAAGAAATGTATTTGGTTGATGATTATACAATTAATCAAATAGGAATAAGTGAGGATTCCTTAATGGAGAATGCAGGTCAAGCTGTAGCAAACATTCTTCGTAATACAATCAAACATGGGAAACAAGTTGCGGTATTAGCTGGAACGGGGAATAATGGTGGAGATGGTTTTGTTATTGCCAGAGCACTACAAAGTTATGGACATCAAGTTGAACTGTGGTTAATTCCACCTAAAGAGAAGCTCGTTGGTGCAGCTAAAAAAGCGATGCAAATTTATGAGAATTCAGGATATAAAATAAATTACATACATGATGACATTTGTAAGTTACTTAGAAGGTTGCGGGAGTACGACTATATAATTGATGCCTTGCTTGGTATTGGTATGAAAGGGAAGATACGGTCACCTTATCGTGAAATTATTGATGAATTAAATCTATTAGATACGTTTATATATTCAGTAGATATTCCTAGCGGAGTTCCAGCGAATGGGGGAGAAATGGACGCAGCAATAAAAGCAAACGTAACCATTACCCTTCAAGCACCAAAGCTTAGTGCCTTTATATTTCCATTCGCCGAGTATTACGGAGAATTAATGGTTGCAGATATTGGAGTCCCGCCCATAGTTTTTGAAAAATGTGCGCCAAATCGAGCTGTTTCTAATGTTCCAGTACTTCCAGCGAGAAAGCTTAATTCACACAAAGGGATATATGGAAAAGGCCTAGTGATTGGGGGCTCGTCAAGGCTGACTGGGGCAGTGGTGATGACAGCAAAAGCAGCATTAAGGAGTGGAGCAGGTCTAATCACAATGGCAGTCCCAGATAGTATTCATCCTATATGTGCATCTCACTTTTTAGAAGCTATGTATTTGCCGTGTACTTCTAAAGACGGCTACCTAATAGGAACTATACCTTATCACGACCTTGATGTAGATGCAATCGCAATTGGGCCAGGACTAGGCCGCACCGATAGCACGAAACAAGTGGTAAAGGATGCGCTTGAAAGAAACGTACCAATCATTATTGACGCAGATGGACTTTATCAAATTGATAAGGAATTACTAAAAATGAGGACAAGCCCAACCATCATAACTCCTCATCCTGGAGAAATGGCATCGCTGCTTGGAATTTCAATTAAAAAGGTGGAAGAAAATCGGTTTGAGCTTTCAAAGAGATTTGCACTTGAATATGGAGTATTTATCGTCTTAAAAGGACCTTATACAATTGTAACAACACCTTCAGGAGAACAATTTGTTAACACGACAGGTAACCCTGCACTTGCAAAAGGGGGTTCTGGTGATGTGTTAACTGGTATAATACTTGCCTTAACTATGCAATCTAGTGACATAAAAGTGGGAATATGTAATGCTGTTTACATACATGGGAAATCAGCTGATTTATTAATTGAAAAAGACCATACAAATCACGATGTCCTAGCTACAGATGTCATTGAAGCAATTCCATTGGCTTTACGTGAAATAACAAGTTTTGGATAATTTTTAAATCCCAAACACGAAAAATTTGTACGTACAAATATTGAAACAATGGTACAATAGGGGTATCTTTATTTCATTATTTTGAGGTGGACCGACTATGAAAGAACGAAATGTACCTAAATATCTCCAACTAAAGAGGGAAATTCTATCCTGGATTCATTCAGGAGAACTACAGCCTAATGATAAAATACCAACTGAAAATGATATAGCAAAACTATTCCAAGTTAGCCGACATACTGTTAGACAGACACTAGGAGAGCTTGAGAAAGAAGGTTGGTTAAATAAAGTTCAGGGAAGAGGTACATTTGTTTCGAAACCTGAGTCAAGTAAAAGAACGGAGTTAAAAATAATCGGCATCCTCACAACCTATATATCAGACTATATATTTCCTCATATTGTTCGTGGAGCTGAGGAAACGTTACGGCAAAAGGGCTATCGTCTGCTACTTTCTAGCACGGATAATAATAAAAACAAAGAGCGGGAAAGTCTTGAAATGTTGATCACACAGCCGTTAAGTGGGTTAATTATCGAACCCACTAAAAGTGCACAAGGAAATCCGCATTTAGAGTATTATTTAACACTCAACAATTTAAATATTCCGTTTTTGATGATTAATGAACGCTATTCTGAAATGAGTTGTCCAACTATAAAAGTTGATGATGAAGAAGGTGGTTATGTAGCTACTGAACACTTACTTCATTTGGGGCATAAAAAAATTATTGGATTTTTTAAATCCGATGATTTACAAGGGGTTAACAGGCTAAAAGGATTCATACGTGCTCACCAAAATAATCGTATTCCTCTAGATCCAAATGCAGTTGTTACTTATGCTACTGAAGAAAAAGATAGTAAACCAATGGAAAAAGCTTTACAATCACTTGAAATCGAAGAGTACAGACCTACTGCATTTATCTGCTATAACGATGAACTAGCGATAAACTTACTTGAAGTAATTAGGCAAAAGGGATTGAGTGTTCCAGATGATATCTCAATCGTTAGCTTTGATGATTCACCGTTAGCAGTCGCAACCGAAGTGAAGTTAACCACACTTAGTCATCCTAAAGTCGAAATGGGAAGAAAAGCTGCAGAGATACTTTTGGAGATGATTGAAGGTAAATCAATGGAACCTAATGAGGATGTAATCTATAAGCCAGAATTAGTTGTAAGAACATCAACCAAAAAGATTTAAAAATAATTGTACGTACAAATGGATTAGTGGTGGAATATTTGTACGAACAATTATATAATACTTATATATTCATTTTACAAAAAGGAGCTGACTTACCTTTGCTTGAGGAATTGAAACAGAAAGTATTAGAAGCGAATCTAGAACTCCCGAAATACAAAATGGTTACGTTTACATGGGGTAATGTAAGTGGTATAGATCGTGAGCGTGGCCTTGTTGTTATAAAGCCAAGTGGCGTTGAGTACGACCAAATGAAAATGGAAGATATGGTTGTAGTAGATTTAGAGGGGAATCGAGTTGAAGGTGAATTAAATCCCTCTTCAGATACTCCAACACATCTAGCGCTATATAAAGCATTTTCAGATATTGGAGGCATTGTCCACACTCATTCACCTGGTGCAACAAGTTGGGCACAGGCAGGCAGGGCAATTCCGGCACTTGGGACAACACATGCCGATTATTTTTACGGAGAAATTCCGTGCACAAGAAAGATTACAGATGAAGAAATCATTGGTGCGTATGAACTTGAAACTGGTAATGTCATCATTGAGACATTTCAAGATATGAATCCTCTCCATGTACCAGGGGTACTCGTAAATGGACATGCACCGTTTGCTTGGGGAAAGGACCCTCATAACGCTGTTCATAACGCTGTTGTATTAGAGGAGGTAGCTAAGATGGCATCAGCTACCTATGCATTGAACCCAAATGTGGAACCTATTAATCAAGCATTGCTAGATAAGCATTTTCTAAGGAAACATGGGGCAAATGCTTATTATGGGCAAAAGAAACCATAAGGTTTTAAACTATGTCTAATAAATATGCAATTGGTGTTGATTATGGTACAGAGTCAGGCCGTGCGGTGCTTGTTGAACTTACGAATGGTATTGAAGTTGCTGAGCATGTTACGCCATATCGCCATGGTGTAATTGATGAGGTTTTACCAGATTCTACGATTCAGTTAAAGTCAGACTGGGCCCTACAGCACCCTAGAGACTATCTTGAAGTATTGCAAACTTCAATTCCTGCAATTTTAAAGGAATCATATGTTAACCCAGTTGATGTAATTGGAATTGGTATTGATTTTACAGCTTGTACAATGGTGCCAATAGATGTGAATGGTCAACCGCTCTGTTTTAATCCGGGGATGAAGGATAATCCTCATAGCTGGGTAAAACTATGGAAACATCATGCCGCACAGAATGAAGCTACCTTAATTAATGAGATTGCCAAAAATAGAGAAGAAGCGTTCTTACCAAGGTATGGTGGAAAAATTTCGTCTGAATGGATGATTGCGAAAATATGGCAAGTCCTTAATGAAGCTCCCGAAATATATGATTTAACTGATCAGTTTTTAGAAGCTGTTGATTGGGTTGTTTCTCAATTGACGGGAAATATTACTCGCAATAGCTGTGCAGCAGGTTATAAATCCAACTGGAACAAGCAGGAAGGATATCCAAGTAAAGAGTTCTTTAAAGCTCTAGATCCACGTCTGGAAAATCTCATTGAAACAAAGCTACGTGGTGAAATTTCCCCTCTGGGAACTAAAGCTGGTGAGCTGACTGAAGAAATGGCTGAGAAAATAGGTTTAAAACCAGGAGTAGCAATTGCTGTAGGAAATGTCGATGCGCATGCTGCTGTACCTGGTGTTGGGGTGGTAACTCCAGGGAAATTAGTCATGGCAATGGGAACATCAATCTGCCATATGATACTAGACACAGAAGGTAAACAAGTTGAAGGTATGTGTGGTTATGTTGAAGATGGAATTATTCCTGGGTATTTTGGCTATGAAGCAGGCCAAACAGCTGTTGGTGATATTTTTGCATGGTATGTCGACCAAGGCGTTCCAGCGTATGTAGCGGAAGCTGCTGAAAAAGAAGGAATCAGTGTTCACGAATGGCTTGAGAAAAAAGCGAGTGAATGTAAGCCAGGTGAAACAGGATTACTCGCAGTAGATTGGTGGAACGGTAATCGCTCTGTATTGGTTGATGCTGATTTAACAGGTTTGCTTGTTGGATATACGTTATTAACAAAACCAGAGGAAATTTATCGAGCACTTCTAGAAGCAACTGCATTTGGGACAAGAAAAATCGTTGACGAATTTCACCGTAATGGTGTAGCAGTAAACGAGATATATGCCTGCGGAGGTCTACCACAGAAAAATAAGCTACTCATGCAAATCTATGCGGATGTAACAAACCGGGAAATTAGGGTTGCGGCTTCAAAACAAACACCTGCACTGGGTGCGGCGATGTATGGAGCAGTAGCTGCTGGGACAGACAAAGGCGGATACGATTCAATTGTTGCTGCAGCTCGCAAAATGGCTCGAGTTCTCGATGAATCATATAAACCAATTCCAGAAAATGTAGCAATTTATGAAAAGCTCTTTCAGGAATATTCAAAACTACATGACTATTTTGGTCGTGGACAAAATGATGTTATGAAAAACTTAAAATCTATTAAAGTAGAAGCAAAACAAACAAAAGTTTAAAAGCTTAGAAACTATTAAAATAAACTATAATACAATTAAATGGAGGATTTTATATGTTATCAATTAAACCCTATGAATTTTGGTTTGTAACAGGAAGCCAGCATCTTTATGGACCAGAAACTCTTTTAGAGGTAGAAGAGCATTCAAAAACAATTACAGCAGGATTAAATAAAGCTTCAGAATTACCATTTAAAGTTGTGTTCAAGCCAGTTTTAACAAATCCAGATTCAATCCGTAAGCTTTGTATTGATGCAAACAGTGATGACAATTGTGCAGGAATTATTACATGGATGCATACATTCTCACCTGCAAAAATGTGGATTGCAGGGTTAACAGAATTACGTAAACCACTTCTACACTTACATACACAATTTAACCGTGATATCCCTTGGGATAGCATTGATATGGATTTCATGAACCTTAACCAATCCGCACATGGTGACCGTGAATATGGATTCATGGGTGCACGTCTGGGAATTGCTCGTAAGGTTGTTGTTGGATATTGGGAGAGTCAAGATGTTCTTGCTTCAATCGGTGGCTGGATGCGCACAGCTGTTGCTGTTAACGAGAGTCGCAGCTTAAAAGTTGCTCGTTTTGGTGATAATATGCGTGAAGTTGCTGTAACAGAGGGTGACAAAGTTGAAGCACAAATTAAATTTGGCTGGTCAATTAATGGTTATGGAATAGGGGACCTTGTTCAACGAATGAATGATATTTCTGATGCAGAAGTTAAAGCTTTGTTGGACGAATATACAGAGAAATATGATATCGTGCAAGCGGGACTTGTAGATGGCCCTGTTAGAGAATCAATTGCTGTACAAGCCAAAATCGAATTAGGAATGAAAGCATTTTTAGAAGAAGGAAACTTCAGTGCTTTTACAACAACCTTCGAAGACTTACATGGAATGAGACAACTTCCAGGTCTAGCTGTTCAACGGTTAATGGAGCAAGGCTATGGATTTGCTGGTGAAGGAGATTGGAAAACTGCTGCATTGGTTCGCTTAATGAAAATTATGGCTGGTAATGAAGGTACTTCATTCATGGAAGATTATACGTACCACTTTGAGCCAGGAAACGAATTGGTTCTAGGATCTCATATGTTAGAGGTCTGTCCAACAGTTGCAGAAACGAAACCTAGAATTGAAGTTCATCCATTAGGTATTGGCGGTAAAGAAGATCCTGCACGTATAGTCTTCGACGGAGCTGCTGGTTCCGCTTTGAATGCATCAATTATTGATATGGGTAATCGCTTCAGAATGATTATTAATGAAGTTGATGCTGTAAAAATTGAAAAAGAAATGCCAAAATTACCAGTTGCTCGGGTTTTATGGAAGTGTCAGCCTTCATTACGTGAAGCTGCTGAAGCATGGATTCATGCTGGTGGGGCTCACCATACAGGCTTCTCATATAAAGTAACGACAGAGCAATTAATTGACTTTGCTGAATTGACAGGCATTGAGTGTGTAGTTATAAATAAGGATACAAAAGTTCATCAGTTCCGTAATGAATTAAAGTGGAATGATATTGTTTGGAAGCACAAGTAATAAGTTGCTAATGTAATCATAAATAAATGGAAAAAAGGCAGACTATCAACATAAACTGCCTTTTTTCTTTTGCAAAAATTACGGATATATGAGTAAGAGTACTCTGAAATTTCAAAAAAATACTATCCTTTCACAGGAACTAGAACCAATTTTATTAAAAAGAAGTTGCCGAAATTATGAAAAATTTTAAATGATGTATTTATCTTCCCGAAATTTTCATGTATACTTGTCAATGTAACAAATGTTCATATGTAATTTTACAAAATTTCAATTCTAGGGGGACAACATGAAAATTGGAATCGTTCATTTCGGTTCTTTCTCAAATGGAGCGACACAAATTGTTACATCGCTAATGGAAGGAATACAGAAATATTCATATCGTTTATATGCTCTTGAATGGAATCAAAATGATACTGAAATCGAAGCAAGAGAACTGCATATCGACAGTATTCAGGAAACTGAAAGAAGTGGAAATGCATTAATTCGGAGTTTTCCTAAAGAAAAATGGAATAATATAAGTGATCACCCTACATTGTCTCTGCTAGATTCGATTATTGTATTAGGTGAACGCGAACAACAAGAGGTAACAGAGAGTCAATCCGTTCGCACGTTACATATACCAGTATCTATTTTTAATGATATCGATGGCACACACTATACCTTAGGTTATGATACGGCATTGAACTCTATTATTACTGATATTGAGAGAATTCGTGATACAGCTAGCTCTATGCTGTACCATAAGGTAAGAGTGTTTAATGTTCAAATACCAGGGGAAAATAATACACCTTTACTAGAAGATGCTGCGTTAGCTGTTGGAGCAACCTTAATTTCAGATACTAGCGAGCAAGAAATCGAAACGATGAAAAGTATAATCTCCGAGAAGGAAAAGAACGGAGAAACGTATGTCTTTTTCATGATGAATCAAAGTATAGATATAGACTTTTTCAAAGAGCCAATTACAACGGAATTTACGGTTGATTGGAAAGAAGCAGTCATTGATCAGTCACAATGCGTTGGTCCTTATCCAACTGCACTAGACATCATTCTTACAAAGAAAATCATCGCAGAAATTTTTACTTGGATTGAAAATGGTGCTACTACAGGTCGTTTTGTTATCCAAAACAATAAAGTGTTATTTCAATGAAGTTTTAGTAACCTGGAGTGACAGATGAAAGAATTATTGGTTTAATAATACTGTGTGATTAGATCATATAGTTTTATTTCGGCATATCTCTTGAGAAATACAAAGAATGTGTCCGGATAAATATATTTCTTATAAAAAGATGGAGGAGATTTACTATGTCTACACAAGAAGCTGTACAGTTAGAAGAGTTATCGATTCATACAATTCGTACTTTATCAATTGATGCTATTCAAAAATCTAACTCAGGACACCCTGGTATGCCGATGGGGGCAGCACCAATGGGATATACTTTATTTACAAAATTTATGAACCATAACCCAAGTAACCCAGAATGGTTTAATCGTGACAGGTTTGTATTATCAGCTGGACACGGTTCAATGTTACTGTATAGTTTATTACATTTAACTGGTTATGATTTATCGATTGAGGATATTAAGGAATTCCGTCAATGGGGAAGTAAAACTCCAGGACATCCTGAATTCGGTCATACTCCAGGAGTTGACGCAACAACAGGTCCACTTGGACAAGGTATTGCAATGGGTGTAGGTATGGCAATGGCTGAGCGCCACTTAGCTGCAACTTATAATAAAGAAAATTATGAAGTTGTTGATCACTTTACATATGCAATCTGTGGTGATGGTGACTTAATGGAAGGTGTATCTGCTGAGGCAGCATCTCTTGCAGGTCACTTACAGTTAGGAAAGTTAGTTGTTCTTTATGATTCAAATGACATTTCACTTGATGGTGATTTAGACCGATCATTCTCTGAATCTGTTGAACAAAGATTCAAGGCATATAACTGGCAATATCTTCGTGTAGAAGACGGTAATGATGTGAACGCAATTGCAAAAGCATTAGAAGAAGCCAAAACAGATTTAAATCGGCCAACATTGATTGAAATTAAAACAACCATTGGCTTTGGATCACCAAACCTAGCAGGTACATCAGATGTTCACGGTGCTCCACTTGGTGCAGATGAGGCTAAATTAACAAAGCAATCATATAAATGGGAATTTGAAGAAGACTTCCATGTTCCACAAGAAGTATATGACCATTTTAATAGAGAAGTAAAAGAAGCTGGACAAGCAAAAGAAGCAACTTGGAATGAACTATTTGCTAAGTATAAGGAAGAACATCCAGAGCTTGGTCAACAATTAGAATTAGCTATTCAAGGAAAGCTTCCTGAAGGTTGGGAAAAGAGCCTTCCAGCATATGAAGAAGGTAAGAGCTTAGCAACACGTGCTTCTTCTGGTGAAGCATTGAACGCTGTTGCACAATCAGTACCACAATTCTTTGGAGGTTCTGCTGACTTAGCTGGTTCAAATAAAACAATGATTAAAGGTGGAAATGATTTCACACCTGCAGACTTTAGTGGTCGTAACATTTGGTTTGGTGTTCGTGAATTTGCAATGGGTGCAGCACTAAATGGTATGGCTTTACACGGCGGTGTGAAAGTCTTTGGAGGAACATTCTTTGTATTCTCAGACTATCTACGTCCTGCTATTCGTCTAGCGGCATTAATGAAGCTTCCTGTAACATATGTATTTACTCATGATAGTATTGCAGTTGGTGAAGATGGCCCTACACATGAGCCAATCGAACAATTACCATCATTACGTACAATGCCGAACCTTTCAGTTATTCGCCCAGCTGATGGAAATGAAACAGCAGCAGCGTGGAGAACAGCACTTGAATCAACTGAAACTCCTACAGCACTTGTACTAACTCGTCAAAATTTACCGACGCTTCCTGGTACGTTAAATGACGCTGCATATGAAGGAGTACAAAAAGGAGCATATGTTGTTTCACCAGCAAAAGCTGAACCACAAGCATTGCTACTTGCAACTGGTTCTGAAGTAAGTCTAGCTGTTGAAGCTCAAGAAATCCTAGCTAGTGAAGGAATTGAAGTTTCTGTTGTAAGCATGCCATCATGGGATCGTTTTGAAAAGCAATCAGCAGAATACAAGCAATCTGTATTACCGAAAACAGTGAAGAAACGCTTAGCAATTGAAATGGCTTCACCACTTGGTTGGGAACGCTATACAGGTGATGAAGGAGATATCTTAGCTATTAATGGATTCGGAGCATCAGCACCTGGTGAAAAAGTTATGGCTGAGTATGGTTTTACAGCTGAAAATGTTGTGAACCGTGTTAAAAAATTATTACAAGCGTAAGGTAGAAATAGATAAAAGAAGCTGACTCTAGTAAGGGAATTCAATTTCATCCCATCATTTTTGATGGGATGATTGAATGGACTCAACCTAGCTTGAGTCAGTTTTTTATTTTAATTTGAAAAATAGGTGCGGTTAATATGGAAAAGGGAAAACTAACGAAAATTGTAGAGGCAGCAAGACTATATTATCAATTGGATTATAGTCAACAAGATGTTGCCAAAAAACTTGAAGTATCAAGACCGACCGTGTCAAGGATGTTAAAGCAAGCAAAGGAAATGGGAATTGTCGAAATTACAATAAACAATCCCATTGAAACAGGAGAGATTTTAACCGAGCAATTACAACGAAGGTTTTCTTTACAAGAGGCAATTATCATCTCTACTCCAGAATATAAAGATGATACGATTAAGAAATACTTAGGTGAAGCTGCAGCTGATTATTTACATAGTACAGTGAAAGACCATGATATCATTGCTACCTCATGGGGGACTACTATTTATGAAGTAGCCCAAAAATTGAAGTATAAACACATCCAAGAAAGTACAATTGTTCAACTGAATGGAGGAGTCAGTCATTCAGAAACTAAGACATATGCATCTGAAATTGTCCATTTGTTTGGTGAAGCATTCGATACACAAACCTATTTACTTCCGGTTCCAGCCATTGTTGATCATGTAGTCGTTAAACAAGCAATAGAAGCTGATCGTCACATTCGAAAGATACTCCAAAAAGGAAAGGATGCAAATATTGCCATCTTTAGTGTTGGCAACCCTGTTGAAGATTCTGTGTTATTACAAGCTGAGTACCTATCAAAAGAAGATCAGCAGCTAATAAAATCTACAGCGGTGGGAGAGATTTGCTCACGCTTTTACGATAAGTCAGGGAATCTTTGCATTGATAGTTTGAATGATCGTACCATTGGTATTGAATTAGATGAATTAGCAAAAAAGGAAAAGTCTATTTTAGTTGCTGGAGGTAAAAGTAAATTAGGTGCCATTTACGGAGCATTACAAGGTCATTATGTGAATGTCCTAATCACAGATGAACAAACTGCCAAAATGCTGTTGGAAATGAACCGTGAATAGGTTCCGCTTGATAGGATGCTTTTTGAAAACGGAAACATTGGTCAGAGTATCTTGAATAAATACTAATCTAGCACTCAAGGTACCGAACAAAAGCTAATAAAGCTCTTTTTGATAAAATTGGGTGTACAAGCTACCAAATAGTATCTAATATGGTGTTGGGGAAAAGGCTAAAAAAAATAGAAAGATAGCATATGGAATTGCAAACCAAATGCTATCTTTTTCATATCCTAAGTAAGAATTATTTTAGGTATTAGCTCGTGCAAAGTGGTTATCTCGGACATAGGCTGGTGGTCCGTTTCTCGTTGACGCTTACGATGATTGAACCAAATTGCTTGCCACCCTGCTTCAATTGGTCCAATCACATCATTTTTCCATGTATCACCAATATAAAGCATTTCATGTGGTACTCCTTTGACTCTTTTTGCAACTTCAAGGAAGATATTGGGGTCTGGTTTGGCAATTCCTAACCCATCCGATATAAAGATCCGGTCAGAAGGAATAAACCTTTCCAATCCTAGCGCCTTTATCTTGTTTGATTGATGTTTAACTGGACCATTAGTAATGATGCCAATTTCAAACCTTTGCTGTAGCTCAGAAAGAATTTCTGGTATTTCATGAAACAATGAGATGTTAAATAACTCTTGTTCGTAACGTTGCTGAAATTCACTTGCTTGGGACTTTGAAATAGGAAAATGAAAATCTTTTAAAGCCAATATAATCCTTTCAATCCGAAGTTCATCAAGACTTTTGGTACCAGCATTATAATCTACCCATAGCAGGTCACTATAATGGCGAAGCCTTTTATATACAGATTGAATGTGTTTTCGCTGTGGAAATGTAGGAAATATATGTATTAAAGCTTCAGCGAAAGGTTTTTGGTGGTCATGTAGTGTATCATCTAAGTCAAAAAAAATCTTGTTAATGCTCAAAACAGTTCCTCCTTCTCTTATACAATAGTATAACAAAATAATGATATGCCTTGTTATGGATGATTTCATAATTAAGTTATTATATATAGGATACTGTTCATTAAAGTGAGATGGTTATTCACAAAATAGTGAGATATTAACAGGGTTATCAACAGGAATGAGTGGATATACACAATTTGCAAACAGAATAGTAGGCAAAACTTGTGATGGTTGGTAAAGTTGTTAACAAGATATCTACAGATTTGTGGGAATATTCACAGTTTATTAACAGAAAACAAACTAGTAAAAGACTAGTTTGCTCGTAAAATTGCTATTCTATAATAGATTTTGAACTATGATTTATTGCATATTGGTCTTGTAAATTATTATCTTCAATTTCGCGATTCATGTCATTTATCTCATTAGGAAAGTCATCCCAGCCAATTAGCCCGAAAATGACATCCATCATTTGTGTAAACCTTGGCATGATATTTAACCTCTTTTTTTTGTAGTATTCCCCACGACTTATTGTTATTACCTTATCCTTATGGAGAATGTAATTTTCTTGAAAAATGCATAGGTAATAGGAGACAATAGTTCTTGTTATCTAATAATTAGGATGTGAAATAAAAGTGGAAAAGAGAATTGGATTTATCGGGAGTGGAAAAATGGCTCAGGCAATGATGAATGGATTAATTCAGTCAAAGCTTGTGTATCCGCAGAACATAATAGCAAGTGCAAAAACAAAAGAAACTTTAGAATATGTAAAGAGGTATTTTGAGGTAAATGTGACCTTAAATAACAAAGAAGTAGCACGGGAGGCAGATTATTTATTTTTAGCTGTAAAACCATATTTCTATTCAACTGTAATTGAAGAAATCAGGGAATATATTTCAGATAATACAGTAATAATTACGATTGCTGCAGGAGTTACGATTAGGTCAATCGAGGAATCCTTTCGTCGAGAGGTTAAAGTGGTAAGGTCAATGCCAAATACCCCATCACTTGTTGGAGAAGGAATGACGGCTTATTGTGTAAATACGAACCTTTCTGATGAACAAGCAAGCGATATACACGAAATATTCGAAAGCTTTGGAAAGGTAGAGCTTGTAAGTGAAGCACTAATGGATGCCGTTCCAGCAATAAGCGGTTCATCCCCGGCATATGTCTATATGTTTATTGAAGCATTAGCTGATGGTGGGGTGAAGCAAGGATTTACAAGGAAGCAAGCGTATAAATTTGCAGCACAAGCAGTCTTAGGAGCAGCTAAGATGGTACTTGAAACAGACACTCATCCTGCTGAGCTAAAGGATAATGTTTGTACCCCAGGTGGTACGACGATTGAGGCTGTTGCAGCATTAGAGAAAAATCACTTCCGTGCAGCAATTTTCGAAGCAATGGAAAGTTGTACAAGGAAATCTGTTGAATTATCTAACAAAAAGTAATCAAAAGTGGCTAGTGGCTGTTTCATAGAAGATGGAACAGCCATAATTGTCTAGTTTGCAATCCCATTATTCCGATACATTCTTGGAGTAATCCCCACTAATTGTTTGAATTGTTTATTAAAGAAACTTAAATCCTCAAATCCTACCTCAAGAGCTATGTAACTTATCTTTTTATTAGTTGTTAGCAATAACTGTTTTGCCTTATTTATCCTAAAATGATTTCGGTACTCGATAAACGTTTTACCTGTGTAGTTTTTAAATTTAGTTGCAAACGAAGTTGGGCTCATTCCACAGCTCGAACTAATTTGTTGTAATGTTAATGATTCCTCGCAGTTATTTTTAATATATTGACATACGCTTTGTAGTGTAGTTTCTTCAAAAAAATAGGGGTTTAAATTACGATATTTTTGATTCCATCTGCTCAAAAAAATAAATAATTCTATTAACCTAGTTTTAATTAAACCCTCATAACCTATATATTGTTTGTTTTGTTCGACCATTAATTGGTCAATCAACTTTAATAAAGCTAGTTGTTCAGGAGGTAAGAGCTTAAGGTGAAATGAAATAGGGTAATTATCATTCAAGAATAGTTTAAAATAATCGAGTTCATGTGATGAAGAGTATGGTGTAAGCATTTCGACCTCATTTGAAAGTAAGGAAGGTAAAAATAAAACATTGTAAACTAACAAATGAGTATTTTCATGAACGAGATATCCATGTTGGCTGTCTGGTTCGATCACAAACAAATCGCCTGCGCGGATCAAAATCTCAGAATTATTATAACAGTGGGTTCCAGAGCCTTCTGCAATAAAAACTAATTCAATGAACTCGTGTGAATGAGGTGCAATTTTTGAATTAGGTTCAAGAAAGTAGGAATTTACATGAAACGGAAATTGGATATTAGGAAAAAACATCTCGCAGTTTAATTTCGTACTATTCACGATTTCTCCCTCCTTTGAGTGTTAGTAGAGTCACTTAGATTACCACTTGATTTAGGAAACTATATGCATAAAGATCATGAAAATGCACTTAACTGAATATTAGCATATTTTTCTTGTAAGAAAAACCAAGAAGAAAAATGAGAGCATGATAGAGTAATAATAGAAGTTATCACTATATCGGAGGTATAAACGTGGAAAGTTTGTTAACAAGAGAGCAAATTGATTTTTATCAAGAAAATGGTTTTATTAAAATCGACAATGTTTTAACAAAGAACGAAATAAAAGAATTAGCAGATTTTATTGAAGAAGCCATGAGAGAAGAAGATGGAAATTCCGTGAAAACCGACAAAAAAGGAGGAAGTTATTATAGAGTCTTAAATCAAAAGGTCAATGTTTGGAGAGACCATGGTGGGATGGCACGATATACAATGCATCCAAGACTTGCTCAAATTGCTTTAGAGTTAAGTGGTGCAAAAGGCATTCGTCTTTTTCATGACCATGCTCTTTGGAAAATGCCTGGAGATTCAAAAGAAACACCTTGGCATCAAGATTTTCCCTATTGGCCAATGAGTGAAGCTGGTGCATTATCTGTTTGGATACCTCTTGATGATGTCGATGAGGAAAACGGCTGTATGCAGTTTGTTCCAGGATCGCACAACGCTGGTAAGTTAAAAAGTATAAGCTTAGTTGATCCAGAGGATCTCTTTGAAGAGGTTAAGGGAACACAACTAGAAAAGTCGCGACCAGTAAAAGTGCCGCTTAAAGCAGGAAGTTGTACCTTTCATAATGGGCTAACGTTTCATTATGCTCACGCTAATCATTCAGATAAGCCACGCAGGGTTCTTGCAATCATATTTATGCCAGATGGTACCACCTTTAATGGAAAAAGGCATCTCGTAACAGATGGACTGAATTTAGTGAAGCATCAACCTATAAAAGGTGGGACATTTCCACTATTAGCGCGTGGTTGATAAACCATCATTAATAATGATTAAATTGATAATACTACCTTCATAGGTGAGTGTTTTCTAAAAGCAGTTTACACATTGTAAACTGCTTTTTTATTTAGGCGTTTTGTTAGTCCGACTCGAATTTTGAAATTTTATGACAATATATGTTAAAAGGTATAGTTTGACATATAAAGTTTGTATCACTGATAATTAAAGTATAGATAATTCAAATAATTACCAATATTGTAACCTTTTACCGTCCTAATACGTCTAATTAAATAGAAATTAGTCCTACTCAATGAAACTTACATACTATTCTATAACAAAACTTACATTTTTCTGTGAAAGAAGTACTATATGCAAAACAAACGAAATAAAATTCCTAGGTAGACTATCTAAACAATTATTATGTAATGGGAGAGAGTGCAGTGAAGAAGTCGATCATGTTATTTTCGGGGGTTCTATTGTTATTGAGTGGTTGTAGTTTAGTTGAAGAGGAAAAGCCAGCTGTGGTTGTAAGTGAGATTGTTCATACTACAAAAGTAGCTAGTCTTTCAGATCGTGATTTTCAACAAGAGGTCACGTTAGTAGATACTCGAGATCAAAGTGTTGTTCAAAAACTTGACCCTAAATATTATGAAAATCCCAAAGAACATGTAGAGGAATTAGAGCAGTTGGTAAGGGAGCTTGCAGCGGATATTGATCAACCGATGTTACCAGCGAAAATTGACAAGGATGGGAAATTACTTCCAGGGCAAAGCAGAGTAATATTAGATGAAGAAAAATTACTTAATCAATTATTAGCTATCACTGTTTTTGACAAGAATATAGAATTACCAATTGAAGTGACAGAACCAAATGTAACCGAGGAATCAATTAAAGATATTGATAAAGTTGTAGAAGGGTCTTTTACAACCAGATTTAATCCATCAGTAAAGAATCGCAATACAAATATAGAGATATCGGCAAAAGAGATTGATAAGGTTGTGTTAGGACCGGGAGATCGATTTTATTTTAATACCATAGTGGGAGACTCGACACCTGATAAAGGGTATAAGAAAGCAACGGTTATTGTAAATAAGCAGTTTGTTGAAGGCTGGGGTGGGGGTGTTTGCCAAACATCAAGTACATTATTTAATGCGGTTGATGATGCTGGCTTAGATATTATTGAATTACATCATCACTCAAAATCGGTTGGATATGTGCCAGAAGGTCGGGATGCGACAATTGCCTATGGATTTAAAGATTTTAAATTTGTCAATGACAAAGATTATCCTGTAGCAGTCAATACCTATTACAACGAGTCTCAAGGAATTTTGGAAGTGAAAATTACTTCTGCAGGAAAGAACTTAGTTGCTAGTAATTAAAAATCTGTCTAAGCCAACGGTATATGTCACTGTTGGCTTATTTTATTTTCCCTTAAACTATATACACCAAAACAATTGTGAATTTCTCATTTTCTTTATTAAAAATGGACAAATTTACATATAATGCTATATGAGTACAAAAGGAGGCTATGATTAGTGTGGTTCAAGGTATATAGAGTATCAATGTTTTGGGTCGCAATCCTTTTATTAAGTTGTAAAACTTACTTTGTTAGTAATTATTTTTTTGATTTAGAGGTTGAAGGAAGAAATCAAGAAGTTATTTTATTATTAAGTTCATTTGGGACAACTTTGATATTATTGTCTCTCACTATGTTTGTAAAAGAAAAAATTCAACCTACATTATTGGTAAGCTTTTATATAATTATTAGTGCTATTTTATATATAAATGTCCTGTATTACCGTTTTTTTAATGATTTCATTACCATTCCTGTTCTATTTCAAACGCAGCATGTTACAAGTTTAGGTTCCAGCTTTTTTGACTTATTAAAGGTATACGACATCATTCTTTTTGTCGATGTTGTGCTATTGCTTTTTTACTATAAATATAAACATGAGAGATCTGCTACATATCCAAAGATTAACCGAATAGCTGTAGTAACAATCGGGTTAATCGTTATCTTTACCAATGTCTATATGGCGCATGAGGAAAGGCCAGAGCTCCTTTCTCGCTCTTTTGATCGAAAGTTATTGGTGAAAAATTTAGGGATCTATACGTATCATTTGTACGACTTTTATTTATATACAAATACAAAACGAAGAATTGCATTCGCGGATAATGACAATCTAACTGAAGTCGTGAATTATGTGAAAGCAAATAGCAAGAAACCAAACGATGAACTGTTTGGTATCGCAAAAGGAAAAAACCTGATAGTGATAGCACTTGAATCTACACAAGATTTTGTTATTAATCAAAAAATAAATGACCAAGAAATTACACCGTTTTTAAATGATTTAATAAGACAGAAAGGCACCTATTATTTTTCTAATTTTTATCACCAAACTGGTCAAGGAAAAACGTCTGATGCAGAATTTATCATTGAAAATTCTTTATACGGTCTACCTCGAGGTGCAGTTTTCTTCTCAAATCCTGAAAATAAATATCACTCAATGGCCCAGATTTTACAGGAAGAAAGTGATTATTATTCTGCTGTCTTTCATGCTAATAATAAAAGCTTTTGGAATCGGGATGTGATGTACAACGCTATTGGATATAATCGTTTTTATTCGGATGAAGAATATGATATTAATAAGGAAAACTCTGTTGGCTGGGGGTTAAAGGATGATGCCTTTTTTGCTCAATCAATAGGGTATATGAGGGAATTACGAGAGCCTTACTATGCTAAGTTCTTAACTTTAACAAATCATTTTCCATTTACATTAGCAAACGCTGATGAAATTATTCCGGAATGGACATCAAAGGATGGAACTGTGAACCGGTATTTTACCACGGTCCGTTATCAGGACGAAGCTCTTAAACAATTTTTTGATGAATTAAAAGAACAAGGGATGTATGAAAATTCCATATTCGTTTTATATGGAGACCATTATGGAATCTCAGAAAATCATAATAAAGCCATGTCGCAGTTCTTGGAAAAGGATATCACCCCTTTTGAATATATACAATTACAAAGAGTCCCGTTTATCATACATATTCCAGGGAGAAATGAGACCAAAACCATTACCTCTGTAGTGGGGCAAATTGATGTGAAACCGACAATATTAAATTTGCTGGGTGTAAAATCTGATAATGATTTACAGTTTGGATCTGATATGTTTTCCAATGAACGTGAAGAGTTCGTCATATTACGAGATGGAAGCTTTGTGACTGATAAATATTTGATGACGAATAATAATTGCTATCTTAAGGAGACCGGGATGGAGTTAAACATAGACTATTGTAGACCCTATATTCGAATGGCAAAGGAAGAATTAAATTACTCTGATAAAGTTATTTATGGAGATTTATTACGTTTTACGAGCAAACAGAAGTAAGCAAAATACTTCCAAATTGATCGTTTTTTTATAAGATAGAAGTGGGGGAAGAAATTCCTACGTGGAAAGGAGAATTGACATGGTAAAGAGTATTGAAGATACTACAACACTACATAACGGGGTGAAAATGCCTTGGTTTGGCTTGGGCGTTTATAAAATGGAGGAAGGAAAAGAGGTTGTTGAGTCTATTAAGACTGCTATTGACCTAGGGTATCGTAGCATTGATACGGCTGCTTTATATCTAAATGAAGAAGGTGTTGGTCAAGCAATTAAAGAATCGAGTGTTCCACGAGACGAGTTATTTATTACGACAAAAGTGTGGAACTCTGATCAAGGTTATGATTCAACATTAGCAGCTTTTGAAGAAAGCATTAGCAAACTAGGGCTTGATTACATTGATTTATACTTAATCCACTGGCCTGTAAAGGGAAAATATAAAGACACTTGGAAAGCCCTCGAAAAGCTATATAAAGATGGGCGTGTACGAGCAATTGGTGTTAGTAACTTCCAAATTTATCATCTTCAGGATATCTTTGAAGATTGTGAAATAAAACCAATGGTGAATCAAGTAGAATATCATCCTAAGTTAACTCAAAAAGAATTACAAACATTTTGTGAGCAACACCATATTCAGCTTGAAGCGTGGTCTCCGCTAATGAAAGGCCAAGTATTATCAGAGGAAATTATCGTGCAAATTGCTGAAAAATATCAAAAGACTCCAGCACAGGTTGTGTTGCGATGGGATCTTCAAAACCGAGTTGTAACGATTCCTAAGTCTGTTACCCCAACTAGGATTAAACAAAATGCTGAAATCTTTGATTTTGAATTAACTGTAGAAGAAATGCAAGCAATCGATCAGTTAAATGAAAACAAACGTACAGGTGCAGACCCAGATAATTTTGACTTTTAACAAAAAATAAACCTTACTAAGGAAGAATTTGCTTGTAAGAGCGGGATGTGTCCTTCATAATTTTTATGAAGGATACTTTTGTGTTGTCTACCTATTGGAGATGGTAAAAAACTATCAGTTTTGGAGCGAAATTAAATAAATTTATCTACTAGCGGCCTTCCGCTTGTCTATTAACAGGAGGATATGTTTCGATGAAAAAAGGCTCTTTTATATCATTAATTTTGATAATAATCGGAGGATTGTTAATTATTGTTGCGGGATGGAATATGCTTGAAACCAAAATAGAGACAACAAAGTCGCTTAACGAAGCAAAGGAAATTATTAGGTATCGTGAACAAGATAAGAAGGTAAATGAAGACAAAGAAACACTAGCGGTCTCTAAAATTGATCCTGAAATTGGAGAGACATTTGGAATTTTGTCGATACCAGCAATTGATGCTGAACTTCCTATTGTTGAAGGTACAGACCCTGATGAACTAGAAAAAGGAGTAGGCCATTATCGTGGATCCTTTTATCCCGGGGAGGATGGACAAATTGTTTTATCAGGACACCGTGATACCGTCTTTAGACAAGCGGGGAAATTAAAGTTAGGTGATGAGTTAATGGTAAAGATAGCTTCAGGTGATTATAAGTATCAAATAATAAATACAAAAATTGTTGATTCAGATGATACTAGTATTATTACTCTTCAAGATAATGAAGAAGAGCTACTTTTAACAACATGTTATCCGTTTAGTTATGTAGGTAACGCTCCGGAGAGATATATCATATATGCACAAAGAGTGGAAAATTAAGTCCTACATTGTCAGAAAGCACTATATTTATCACTGATGATATCCCAAATTCCCCTGCGATAGTATAGCCTCAGGGGGTGAACTTCAATTTTTACTTACTGTCTAACTAACCACTTATGAAACTTCCGATTATGTCCCTACGATAAGCTGAAATGCTACTATATGGAATTCATCATCATTTACATCAATGTGCTTCAAGTTCAGCTTGCCGATGCTCCTCCAGTTGTACGGCTATTCCTGCGACGCTTACGTTCTTCCTAAGGGATTTGTTTTTGTTTCAATAAGTGTTTGCCACGAATAAAGTGAATACCAAAGTGACTTAGCAAAATTAAACAGTAAATAATTAAAATGATTAACCCAGCAATATCGAAGTGAATCAATTTCAGTACTAAACTTATTCCAGTTGTGATATACAATCCGGCAAGGAAATACCTTACTTGTGCATCTCTATATCCTCTAGTTGCTAAAGCACCTAATTGTCCCCCAACAAGAGCACCTAAGATAAGGCTTCCGCTAATTTTGTAATCAATTGGAGTTGAAAACGAATAAGACGCAAACCCAATAATAACTATCATTAATACACTAACTAAGCTTGTACCAACAGCAAACTTAGGTTTAAGATACAGCATGCTAATAAGTAAAGGTACAATAATGAATCCTCCGCCAACGCCAAGAGTGGTAGATATAAACCCTGCAAAAAAGCCAATGAAAATGATTTTCTGATAGTAGTGGGATGGTGTATCATTTGTCGTAAGGAAGGGATCAGGGCGTTGTTTAAGCATTGTAAAAGAAAAATAGATAATTAATAAAATATATAAGACAGGTATGGATGTTTCTTCCAAATTCTTTTTTTCTAACAAGAGTACAAATGGGTGGGCAACCTGCGTTGCAATTATACCACTTGAACCGATTATGATAGATGTTTTCCACTGTATATTATTTAATTTAAAATGTGCAAGTGTTCCAGATAACGAAGTGCCAATTGTATATAAAAGACTTGTCGCCACAGCAACTACTGGTGAAAATTGCATAAGAATTAGAATTGGTGTAAGGATAAACCCACCGCCAATACCAAAGAAACCAGACATGATTCCTATCCCAAGTCCGATTAGTAAGTAAATAAGAAAATCCTCCAAAAGATAACTCCTTTCAAAACCTTATACTATTATCATATATAATTTTAAACAAATTAAGAAGGTTTACACAAATTTATTTGATAATAACAATTATGTTACAAATAATCTTCTATCTCCAAACTATTGTTTAGATATGGTAAGATGACAATATTCGTTATTAAGGAGAGGAATTATGTTTACTAAAAAAATTAAGATAATTGCAATACTATGTTTTGCCCTATTGTTTTCAGGCTGTGGGAATGGACAAGAGTCTGCAAAGAGCCAAGAAGAAACTGTCGCAACCGTAAATGAAACTTCGATTACAAAAGAAGAGTTAACGGAGATGGTGGAGCAATTTAAAGTCTCTTACGCTAACCAGGGTATTAATACAGAAGAGATGAGTGATGAAGAAGAAGAGCAGCTTGAAAAGGATGCACTTGATCAGCTTGTAAATAATGAATTGTTCAAGCAAGCTGCTAATGAAAGTGGTTTTAACGCTACAGCAGAAGAAGTGAAAGCTAATTTAGAAGAGTTAAAGGGACAGTTTGAATCAGAAGATAAATTCAATGAAGCGTTAAATGCAAATAATTTAACGATGGAAAAACTAGAAAAGCAGCTTGCAGATGAAATGAACATCAATAAATATATAGAAAGTAATATAACAGAGGTTGAGGTTTCAAATGAAGAAATCCAAGGATTCTATGATGAACTTGGACAGCAGGAGAATTCTGAGGAATTGCCTGAATTGGATGATACTATGAAAGAACAAATAAAACAATTGATAATAAGAGACAAGCAACAAGCCCAGATTTCAGAATTACTGGAAAACCTCAAAAGTGAAGCGAAAGTAGAAATTCTTATATAAAACATTTTAAAAGGAGCCGGGGGCTCCTTTTATTTATTTGTAAAAATAGAAAAGCTGTCAGGGAGTGGTGCTATACATTCAATATGTTCGTCTGTAATGGGATGTGAAAGCTTTATCTTTGCTGCATGTAGTGCTTGGCGGGAGAATATCTTTTTTCCTCCGTAAAGTACATCTCCTACTAGTGGATGCCCAAGGTGACTCATGTGAACCCTTATTTGATGAGTTCGCCCTGTTTGTAGTTCAAGCTCAACCAGTGTTGTGCTATTTTTTTTATCATATTTTAGAACTTTATAAAAGCTAACAGCGCTTTGCCCTGTAGGAGAAACCCGTCTTCTTGTTGGGTGATGGCGGTCTCTTCCAATAGGAGCATCTATCTTGCCTGACTTTTGCTTCATAAGTCCGTGTACCAGTGTGATATATGTACGTTTTATTTCTCGTTTTTCCAGTCTACGATCTAAAATTGCACCTGACAATTTTTCTTTTGCGAATAAAACAGCGCCTGTTGTATCACGGTCGATCCGATGAATGTGTCTTATTTTTGTTTTAATTCCTGACAATTGAAGATGAAAAGCAACAGCATTAGCAAGAGTTCCCAATTGCCCTTTGTCTGTAGGGTGTGTATCGATTCCGGCAGGTTTATTGACAATCAATATATGGTCATCTTCATAAAGAATTTCTAGGTCTTTATATTCAGGTTCAACTCCATAATCTTCTTCAATAAAGAGGAGAAGTTGTAGTTTTTCATTTGTTCCGAGATTCCTTGACCATGAAACTTTTTCCTTGTTTACTAGTACTCCATTATTCATTCGAAGTTGATGAAGTAGATTTTTAGGTACGTGATAGATATTCCTTAAAATGTATTCAATTGTTAATCCATTCCACTCAGGTGGGACCTGAATTTCTAGCCATTGTCCTTTTTTATTTATCTCCATGCTAATCACTTCCGGTTATAAATTGGTTGTTAAGCAGCTACTTTTCTTTACGTTTTCCTATATCTTACGTCGATGCTCTTCCAGTTTGTACGGCGATGAACGAGGCACTTCCGCTTTTCTTATTGTCTAGCTCCAGTGCCTATCGCCTAACAAACTTCCGATCATCTCCCTGCGATAAGTCAACATCGGTTCACTTCGTTCACCGTGTTTCCTATATCTTACGTCGATGCTCTTCCAGTTTGTACGGCGATGAACGAGGCACTTCCGCTTTTCTTATTATATCTAAGGTGTCAATTAGAAGGAAATGATATGAGAGGAAACACTTACCTTCCCCATTTTTATATAGGCTATGTTATTCTATACATATTAAAAATGGTTGATTGTAAAAGGTGGTTTTAGGGTGAAAGTTGTATACGCATCAACTCCAGAGCAGGAGCTGCATATAGAAGAGTTAATTGAGTATATCTATTCAGAGATATTTCCTTTGCACTTCTCAGATGAGTATATTGTGAAAATGGAAGAGATGAATGTGCTTATGCCAAATAGCGAGGAGCTATATTACAATGGAACGTTAAAAGAGGCTTTCCAATTAATATCTAGCTTACAAGCACTCATCGCAGTCCTCGAAACAGTACAATATGAGGCAATTTGTGACTCCCATAAAGATGTATTTGAAAAGAATATTGGAATATTGAAACAATACGGATATTCGTTCCCGTTTACACTAGAAAACTTTACTAATGTGAGAACAGAAGTCTTTAGTAAATATTCCAAACCAACGAATATGTATTTGGCGTAAAGTACGGCTAACATGAGAAATATAAAACGTAAAAAAACACACAGTCTGTGTGTTTTTTTACGTTTTATATAAAGTAAACAGTGCACTTCAGTTAAGCTATTCAGCTAAAACTACTTCGGTAAACCATTTGTGATAGGCTTCCTCTTCCTGTAATCCTACCACTCTGTTTACCTCCTTGCCATTTTCATAGTGAACTAGTGTAGGAGTCGACTGAATCCCAAAGTCGTTATACCCACTTTCAAATTCAAGCAAATTAAACCTCTTTACATCAACTGATAATTCTTCTGCCAGCGGTGCAACAATAGGGGTAGCAAGATTACAGTATTCACAAAGTGGACTGTAAAAATACACAGTTACTGTTTTTCCTGCATCTAATTGACTTTTTAACTCATCAGGCAAAATTTGATTTTGATAGTTAGGATCATCTAATTGAGCTGTTGTTGCTGGATCTAATTTTGCCTTTCCATAAGGGTTTCCTTCCGCTTTTTGGTTGTTTTGGTAGTTAGTGAGGAACGCTAACCCTCCAAATAATACAACAATAACGGTAGCGAATATAATAAGTTTTTTCATTGAAATTTCCCTTCTTTCAACTGTTTCATAACTAAAATACTACAGACGATAATGATAATAAATGCAGTTAAAGCCAAAAATGGAATTGTGATAAAGCCAAACCAATTTATGTATTGTGAGTTACAGGGCACAATTCCACAGGCATTGGAGTGATCACCTAAAAGGTCTACCTTCTGTAATAAATAATGATACAGGGATATAGCCCCGCCTAAAGAAGATAAGGTTACATTATAAATAACAATGTCATAATTTTTTTTAGCTATTGCGATTCCAAGTAAAATGACTTGTGGATACATAAAAATTCGTTGATACCAACAAAGTTCACAAGGAACATATTTCAGTACTTCCGAAAAATATAAACTTCCGAGAGTTGCTATTAGGCCTGTAGCAAACATAAAAAGTAGGAATGATTCTAATTTATTTGCTGGTTGGTTTGATTCCATTTTCCCTTCTCCTTGAAACTTATCTTTTATTAAAAATATCATAAAACAATTCCACCTGTTTGTACATATAATCTAACAGTTTATAGCCCCAACTGGTTAGTACAATTTTTGACCTCATTAGGAATATAAAGTAATATCATCAATAAAATACTTGGGGGATGATGGATATGATAAAAGCCGTAATTTTTGACTTTGATGGACTTATTTTTGATACAGAAACGCATGAGTATCGCGTGCTAAATGAAATATTTTCTGAACATGGTCATGAACTTCCTCTTGAAGTGTGGGGAAAAGTGATTGGAACACATGCAGGGTTTAACCCCCTTCTATATCTAGAAGAAAAAGTAGGTAAAAAACTCGATCAAGATGCACTAAAACTTCAAAGACGTGAACGTTTTCAACAGCGAATTCATGAAGAAGGACCAAGGCCAGGCGTCCGTGAGTATTTAGAGGCAGCCTCACAGCTTGGCTTAAAAATAGGCTTAGCATCTGCCTCAAACTTTGAATGGGTGTCAACTCATCTTGAAAATTTAAACCTGCTACATTACTTTGAATGTCTAAAAACATCAGATGATGTTGAAAACGTGAAACCTGATCCTGCTCTTTATTTAGAGGCTGCAAAGTGTTTGGATGTTGAGCCAGCTGATTGCCTTGCGTTTGAAGATTCAGCCAATGGTGCAATGGCCGCTAAAAGAGCGGGGATGTATTGTGTAATTGTCCCAAATGAAGTGACAAAGCATTTGGAATTTTGCGAGGTAGACCATCGCCTAGAATCAATGGCTGAACTTGAACTTGCGGAATTAATAAAAAGTGTAGGAAAGTAAAACAATACAAGTAGCAACGAATTATTATTTTCTTACAAAAGGGGGCATATTCATGTCAGAGACAATCGACCTATCCAAATATGAGCGGAAAATGATTATTCGCAATATAAGAGAAAGCGATATTGATGAGATAATAAGCTTACAAAAAATATGCTTCAAGGGAATGCTACCATGGACTCGAGAGCAATTACTCAGCCATCTGGAACACTTTCCTGAAGGACAAATCTGTATTGAATTGGAAGGAACTATTATCGGTTCTTGTTCTAGTTTAATTGTAAACTTTGATGAATATGATGATAAGCATACATGGGATGACATCACCGATGAAGGTTACATAACAAATCATAATCCAGAAGGCTATAATCTCTATGGAATTGAAGTAATGGTACACCCAGACTATCGAGGAATGAAGATTGGAAGGCGGTTATATGAAGCAAGAAAGGAGCTCGCAAGCAGGCTTAATTTAAAGAGTATTATCATTGGGGGGAGAATCCCCAATTATCACAAATATGCAAATGAAATGTCTCCTAAAGAATATGTTGAACAAGTCACACTACATAAAATTTATGACCCAGTTCTTTCTTTTCAATTAATGAATGGTTTTACATTAATGAGGATCAATCCTAATTATTTACCAGACGATGTTCAATCTAATAAATATGCAACATTGATGGAATGGAATAATGTTGAATATCGAGGGAAAGCAAAACAACATTATAAGACAGCACTTCCTGTTCGAATTTGCGTGATCCAGTATATGATGAAACAAATTAGTTCTTTTGATGAATTTGCCCACCAGGTAGAATATTATACAGATGTTGCATCAGATGCTGGTAGTGATTTTGCGATTTTCCCAGAAATTTTCACAACACAATTAATGTCATTTTTAAATGAAAAATCACCAAGTAGAGCGGTTCAACGCCTTACGGAATATACTGAGGATTATATTAAGTTATTTACAGGACTTGCTGTCCGGTATAACGTCAACATCATCGGAGGTTCACACTTTGTAGAAGAGGAAGGCAAGATTTATAATATTGCCTATTTATTCCGTCGTGACGGCACAATTGAAAAGCAATATAAACTGCATATAACCCCAAACGAACGGAAATGGTGGGGAATAAGTCGTGGCGACCAAGTAAAGGTATTTGATACAGATTGCGGAAAAATTGCTATTCAAATTTGTTATGATATTGAGTTCCCTGAATTAGCAAGAATTGCAACTGACAGAGGAGCAAAAATTATTTTTACACCTTTTTGTACAGAAGATCGTCAAGGCTACCTACGAGTACGATACTGTGCACAAGCAAGAGCTGTAGAGAATCAAATTTATACTGTAATTGCAGGGACAGTTGGAAATCTTCCACAAACGGAAAATATGGATATCCAATACGCTCAGTCGGCGATTTTAGCTCCATCCGATTTTGAGTTTGCACGAGATGGAATAGTAGGCGAGACCAATCCAAATATTGAAATGGTTATCATCGGTGACGTCGATTTAGAGATTTTACGAAGACAACGTCAGTCAGGAACTGTTAGGCAGTTAAAAGACCGTCGTCATGATATTTATAAAATTGAGTATTTGAAATAAAGTTTTACTAAAAGATAAGAATATATTAATTCTGAACGTAGTTTAGTTTCTAGCGTAAGCGCCTAGCCCCTCGAGGTCAAATAACCTGTGGCAAGAAAAGTCAAAGAGAAAATTTTTTTGCCACAGCACATTTGCTTGTCAGGGCAGTACCAAGTCGCTTGCGCTTTTCTTAGAACTAATTCCAATAAGGGAACTTTTTATTTTTGAAGAAATCTAATGTAACTTTGAACTAGAAGAACACATTAAGACTTTTTAGCTAGCAATAGCCTTTCAAATAGAAATATAATGGAATGTATAGGAACATTAGCTTCGAACTTCAATCAAAGGGGGATGCTACGTGAACTATCGTTTTTCCAGTGGTAAAAGGAACCAGATTTTGGCGGATATGGAACATGATGAATATGACTTGCTTGTGATTGGTGGAGGCATTACGGGAGCAGGAATTTCTTTAGATGCACAAACCAGGGGTATAAAAACGGCATTAGTAGAAATGCAGGATTTTGCTGCAGGGACATCAAGTAGGTCAACAAAGCTTGTACATGGAGGTCTTCGGTATTTAAAACAGTTCGAAATCAAGTTAGTGTCTGAAGTAGGAAAAGAACGAGCCATTGTTTATGAAAACGGCCCACATGTTACGACACCAGAATGGATGCTGTTGCCGATATATAAAGGTGGTACGTTCGGAAAATTTTCAACATCTATTGGTTTGAGGTTCTATGATTATCTTGCCAAGGTTGCACGTAAAGAACGAAGAACCATGTTAAGTAGTAGAGACACCATTGCTAAAGAACCACTCCTAAAAAGAGAACGTTTAAAAGGCAGCGGATATTATGTAGAATATCGAACTGATGACGCTCGGTTAACGATTGAAGTGATGAAAGAAGCAGTCAAACGTGGTGTGGATGCGGTAAATTATGCAAAAGTAGAAGAACTTTTATATAAAAATGATAAGGTGGTAGGGGCAAAAGTTAAGGATACTCTAACAGGGAGAACCTTTCGTATTTTTGCGAAAAAAACCATTAATGCGACAGGTCCTTGGGTAGATGAAATCAGAGAAAAAGATCAATCCAAAACAGGGAAATCTCTTCAACTAACAAAAGGAGTTCATCTAGTTATTGATCAAAGCCGTTTCCCCTTAAAACAGGCTATTTACTTTGATACTGCGGATGGAAGAATGGTTTTTGCGATTCCCCGTGACGGGAAAACGTATATAGGAACAACGGATACCAATTATAAGGGTGATAAGAAAAATCCTAAGGCAACGAGAGAAGATTGGGAATATTTAATAAAGTGCGTAAATGATATGTTCCCAAGTATCAATCTAACGAAAAACGATATTGAATCAAGCTGGGCAGGTTTAAGGCCTCTTATTCATGAAGATGGAAAATCCCCCTCTGAAATATCACGAAAGGATGAGGTCTGGATTTCGAAATCAGGATTAATCTCTATTGCTGGGGGAAAACTAACAGGTTACAGGAAAATGGCTGAGGAAGCAGTAAACCTTATTTCAAACCAGCTGAAACAAGAAGGAACGCTTGCAATTGCTGAATGTAAAACAATTAATATTCCCATATCTGGTGGAGATGTAGGTGGGTCAGAAAACTTTCATGCGTTTATTCGCGAAAAAGTAAAAGAAGGATTGAAATATCAGATTCCTAAGAAGAGTCTAGAAAAACTAGTGAAAATGTACGGAACAAATATTGCCAAGATCTTTTCGATAATGAATGATACCCGATATAAAGTAAATAAAAGTGAAATACCAATGGAACTTTATGCGCAAGTACTATATTCTATTCACGAAGAGATGACAGTAACACCGGCTGACTTTTTTATTCGTAGAACTGGCGCCTTATACTTTGATATAGAATTTGTGAAAAAGTGGAGTGATACTGTGTGTGACCTAATGGCACGAGAACTAAACTGGTCGCCAAAACAAATACAACTACACAAACAAGAAGTAGATAATCAGCTTAATATGGTAACGACGCCTGTCGAATTGGAAGCTTGACAAAAATACAAATGTCGAATATTCTATGGAATTTAAAGTGAGTTGTGGCATGGTTTTGTCTTTTTTATTAAAATAATGATGAAGTCGGTAGAAAAATGTCACAATCTAGCAAATTGTTTTGGCAGGAAAGGTACATGCTATGAAGAATAGTATGGTGAATTATTAAATTTTCTGGAGGTAAATGATGGATTGGAAAAGTAGATACGAACAATGGATAAATCATAATCAGCTTGATGACGAAATTCGCTCATTACTTGAAGAAAAGAAAAACAATTCGAAGGAACTTGAGGATTGTTTTTATAAAAACTTAGAATTTGGAACCGGTGGTATGCGCGGTGAAATTGGCGCGGGTACGAATCGTATGAATATCTATACAGTTCGTAAAGCATCCGAAGGATTAGCAAAATACATAGAAGCTTCTGGTGATGAAGCTAAAAAGCAAGGTGTGGTAATTGCTTATGACTCTCGTCATAAATCACCTGAGTTTGCGATGGAAGCTGCAAAGACACTTGCAACCCATGGTATTCAAACGTACGTATTTGAAGAACTAAGACCAACTCCTGAACTTAGTTTTGCGGTTAGACATCTAAACGCATTTTCGGGGATAGTTGTGACTGCTAGTCATAATCCCCCTGAGTACAATGGATATAAAGTATATGGCTCAGATGGAGGACAATTACCACCATTAGCAGCTGATACTGTGATTGAAAAGGTAAATGAAGTAGAAAATGAGCTCTTAATTCAGGTGGAAGCTGAAGAGACCCTAAAGCAATCAGGGCTTATTAAAATTATTGGGGAAGAAATTGATCAAGCATATACTGAGAAATTAACGACTATTTCTGTAAATCCGACACTATCACAGGAAGTTGATGTGAAACTCGTGTTCACGCCACTACATGGAACTGCGAATAAACCTGTACGTCGTGGTTTAGAGGCATTAGGGTACAAAGATGTAACGATTGTAAAAGAGCAAGAATTACCAGATCCAAACTTCTCAACGGTCAAGTCACCAAATCCAGAGGAGCATGCTGCATTTGAATTGGCCATTCGAGATGGAAAGCAAGTTGAAGCAGATCTTCTTATCGGGACAGATCCTGATGCTGACCGCTTAGGTGTTGCCGTTAAAGATGAAAATGGAGAGTATGTAGTTTTAACAGGTAATCAAACAGGTGCAATCCTTTTACACTATTTACTTTCTGAGAAGAAACAAAAAGGAGTTCTCCCTGAAAACGGAGTTGTATTGAAAACAATTGTTACTTCTGAGCTTGGTCGTGAGATAGCCAAATCTTATGGATTAGACACAATTGACACGTTAACAGGATTTAAATTTATTGGTGAAAAGATAAAAGAATATGAAGAAACAGGGCAATACACATTCCAATTCGGCTATGAAGAAAGCTATGGTTATTTAATTGGAGATTTCGCACGTGATAAAGATGCGGTTCAAGCTGCGTTATTAGCTGTTGAGGTTGCAGCATTTTATAAGAAAAAAGGAATGACGATGTACCAAGGATTAAATGATATTTACAAAGAGTATGGTTATTACCGTGAAGGGTTGGAATCCTTAACGTTAAAAGGAAAGGAAGGAGCGGAACAAATCAATGGACTACTTGCTTCATTCCGAAGTGCACCACCTACCTCTGTTGCTGGTCGCAAAGTTGTTAGCGTTGAGGATTATAAAGCAAGTGAACGAAAATATTTAGATAATGGAAACACTGAAGGAATTGACCTTCCAAAATCTAATGTATTAAAATACTTTTTGGAAGACGGTTCATGGTTCTGTTTAAGACCATCTGGTACAGAACCGAAAGTTAAATTTTATTTTGGTGTGAAAGGTGATTCACTTGAGAATAGTAAGGTCGCTGTTACCTCAATCTCAAGAGACGTTATGGCGCAAGTAAATGATTTATTAAAAGTAAGGTCATAGGAAGAAAAATTATTTTCAATGATTTTTACCTTAAGCGAGATTCCGTACTAATGTGTTGGAATCTCGCTTTTTCTATGTATATTCCGGAATTTATATAAAATCAGAAAAAATACGAATGAATATCTATAAAAAGATTCAAAATATAGGAAAACAAACAATAATGTAAGAACTCCATGCGGTGAGACCTCTTTATTGTTGAAATAATAGGTCACACACGCATAGAATTCTTCGGGCGTTAAATCAACGCCGTTATTTCTTCTTCAGTTTGGTCATGTGAGGCATGGTCTATATATCGAAGTAATGAATAGAGATGTCTTTCAATTACCGAGTAATCTTTTTCAAAGTTATATGCATGGAGAAAATGTTCAATCTTTTTCGAAAGGAAATCATCCTTTGTCCTTACCATCAATATTAACAAATTGTCCCATTGAGATCGATGAGTATAGTACAATGCTTTGTCATAATCCACTGTATTCAATCTTATTACCTCCTTTTTAGGAGTTAAATATAGTTTGTGGAATTGAAGAAAAAACTTTCTCTGTAAATATTGGACAGGGCACCATTGTTTATTTGTTGATAAGGAAAAATACGGTTGAAAAAAGTAAACACATGATGTTTTCCCGTATATTTCCAAACTAAAGTTATGCAGTAAAGTACAAATTTAAAGTAGGGATAAAATGCGTCAATTGTTAGCGATTTGGGTTATACTTTCACTTGTATTATGCACTGGAACACCTTCAAATGCAGAAATAGTAAACACTAAAAATGTCTATACATATGATTCGCTTCTAGCTAATATTTATGAAATAAGGTCAGCTTATCCTTCACAAGTAAAGGTAACAGTGATAGGTAAATCAGCCTTGGGCAATGCTATTCCTGCTTTGAAAATTGGAAAAGGTGAGCATAATGTCCTTTTTGTAGGCTCACACCACGGGAGGGAATGGTTAACCACCACAATCCTAATGAAAATGCTCGAATCGTATGTAAGTGCGTATAAAAACAATGAACCTATCTTTGGCTATGATTCAAGGATATTGGATGATGTATCGATTTGGTTTGTTCCTATGTTAAATCCTGATGGTGTAATGATACAGCAAAAGGGTATTTCATCCTTTCCAATTGCATATCAACAGTTGCTAGTAGAAATGAATGACAATGATTTGAGCTTTAAAAAATGGAAAGCAAATGGAGTAGGCATTGACTTAAATCGGCAATATTCTGCTGGATGGGATGAACTAAAAGGAACAAATAAATTCGCATGTTACCAATTTTATCGGGGAAGACAACCCATGGAGGCAGATGAGACAGCTGCTCTTATTCAATTTACACAGAAAGTAGATCCACTTATCTCCGTATCGTACCATTCATCTGGAAGAGTTCTTTATTGGTATTATAAAAATGACCCTAATGTAGTGTTGCGTGATTATGCAATCGCTAAAAAATTTTCTGTGATGACTGGATATAGCCTAGCCGAGCCACCTAAGGAAGCAGTTGGCGGAGGTTTTACAGATTGGTTTATCCAGGAATTTAAACGTCCTGGATTTACACCGGAAATCAGTTATGAAGTACAAGAAACCAACCCTCCCCTTTCGGTGTTTGATGAGGAGTGGGAGCGAAATCAAGCCGTAGGTTTATTGATTGCATCAGAAGCAAAAAAAATGATAACAAATCAATATGAAATTACCGATTTTCAACATATTTTCGATTTCTAATGGGTATACTACATTTACCTAAGCCTATACACATGTGGGAGGAAAATAATGAGTACATATCAGTCTTGGTTAAAAGTATCTCTTGTTTCTTTACTGTGTAGTTTGGTTGCGTTTCTATGTGTAAGTACGATAGCAAGTGCGCAGCCGGAAGAATTACCAGAAGACTATAAAAAATGGGGAGAAATGGCTGTTGGAGTAGCAAAACTAAATTACACTGATAGCGAATTAAGCGATTATCAATATAAGGGGAGAGAAGCTATTTCAGATACGCAAGCTAAGGATACGTTTGAAATTGTAGTAAAAGATGAAAATCGCTCCTTTACTGTGAAAGTTTATATTTTATTTAACCCTAAAACAAATTCATTAATTTCCCTAAGTATAGAAGAAGTACAGGGATCATAAGAGTTAAATATGAAAACCTAATACTCGTAGGTAGACGAATTCCATAAAAAGGGATTCGTCTTTTCCTAATGAATCTTTCCTTATCCATATAAAAAGTGATGATCGAACAGAGGGCGAGCAATTCGCAACCTATCTTTCCACCTTGCCAAAAAATAGGTTAGAAACCTTACAGTTTATGGCGGCGATCAACCCATAAGAACATTAAAGGGAAAGTTCCCCGATATTCGAGTGATGTCAAAGGAAACGTTGAAGAAACTACAATGGAGTCATTTGGACCAATCGAATTGATGTGATTGCACCTTTAATAACAAAGATGAAATAATAACTTTCATCGTACAAATCACTTTTGTTAGTTTAATATAAAATGACTAAGCTGTTTTTTCTAATCCTCTCTCATCATTTCCAAAGTTTGTTCATAAATTGTTATAAGGACAAAAAGGAGGAGATTTATCGTGAGAGAGGAAGACCGCAAAGCATTAGAGTATGCTATTGACGAAATTAGTGAAATTGCGGACGGTTTTGGACTTGATTACTATCCGATGAGATATGAAATTTGTCCAGCTGATATTATTTATACATTTGGAGCATATGGTATGCCCACACGTTTTTCTCATTGGAGCTTCGGTAAACAGTTTCACCGAATGAAACTCCAATATGATTTAGGATTAAGTAAAATCTATGAGTTGGTTATTAACTCAGATCCTTGTTATGCTTTTCTGTTAGATTCCAATTCATTAATACAAAATAAATTAATAGTGGCACATGTTTTGGCACACTGTGATTTTTTTAAGAATAACGTCCGCTTTAGTAATACAAAACGAGACATGGTAGAAAGCATGGCGGCAACGGCTGAAAGAGTAAAGCATTATGAACATATTTATGGAACAAGAGAAGTAGAATCGTTCTTGGATGCCGTACTTGCTATTCAAGAGCATATTGATCCATCATTAATGAGACCCAAACTCGCATGGAGCTTAGATGATGAAGATGACGATGACAATGACAACCCAGTCAAGTCATCCACACCTTATGACGATTTATGGTCATTGGATTCAAGAAATAAGCCAAAAGAAATGAAACCAAAGAGGAAGAAAAAGCTCCCGCCCCGACCTGAGAAAGATATATTATTATTTATTGAAGAATATAGCCGTGAACTTGAAGACTGGCAACGTGATATCTTAACAATGATGAGAGAGGAAATGCTTTATTTTTGGCCACAGCTTGAAACCAAAATCATGAACGAAGGCTGGGCTTCGTTTTGGCATCAACGCATCCTTCGTGAAATGGACCTAACCAGTGATGAGGCGATTGAATTTGCTAAGTTAAATGCAGGAGTTGTGCAACCGTCTCGAACACAAATTAACCCTTATTATTTAGGGTTGAAAATATTTGAGGACATTGAGGAACGTTATAATAACCCGACAGAGGAAATGAAAGTACGAGGCGTTCAAGCAGGATCTGGAAGGGAAAAAATATTTGAGGTTCGCGAAATAGAATCAGATATTTCATTTATCCGAAATTATTTAACAAAGGATTTAGTCACACGTGAGGATATGTATTTATTCCAAAAACAAGGCCGTGACTACAAAATAGTAGATAAAGAATGGCAGCAGGTGCGTGACCAGTTAGTAAGTATGCGTGTGAATGGTGGCTTCCCCTATATTACAGTCAACGATGGAGATTATCTGAAGGCAGGGGAATTATACTTAAAGCATTGGTTTGAGGATATTGAGCTTGATCTAAAATATCTAGAAAAAGTAATGCCATACATTTATCAGCTATGGGGAAGACCTGTTCATATGGAAACTGTAATCGAGAACAAGAGTGTTGTATTTACGTATGATGGAAAAACAGTCCACAGAAAGTATGTATAAATAGTAAGGAAGAGCCGCTGACAAAACACAGTGGCTCTTCACTTTATGGCAGTGTAAATCAGCCGAATAGCTTTTGTAGTAAAACGTTTCGTATAGGATTTGGCAATTAACAAATAATAACAATAAATATATATATGATATTTAGTTTTGTTATTTAACCTTAATAGTCAATTGGAGAAACTTATTTACAAAGGAGAGCAAAAATGGACAAGAAATATATGATGAAGACAATGATACAATCGTTTCTTCAACACGCTCCAGATGCCCCTCGGGAGTTAACAAAGAAATTACAAAAAATTGAACAATCTCTTGATACTATTCCTGAAGAGGAACTTGAGAAAATTGATGGTGTGGTTACAGAACGATCTGGTGTGTCTATGAGTGAAACCCAAAACCCAGTAAATTTACTTTATGAAGCATACAGCCAAATGGAAGAATATGCTAAACAAAACGATAATGATCAATTGCACCAGGTTATTAATCAAATGAGGGGATTTTATGGTATCCCAGATCGCTATTTTCCATAATAGGTAAGAAAACTGAAAGGGGATTTGCAATAATCTGTCCCCTTGCAGTTTTCTTACTTTTTTAAAAGACATATAATCTCATGAAGTTATTGAATAATAAATGAGGTTAACTACTAGGAATTTATAGTAGAATGGCATATAATAGATATACTACCATACTAGTTTAGCGGAAAATCAATAAACTAGAATGACCTCTCTATGTATTTGTAAACGCTTAAAAAAAGACTTGTATGAATGCGTAATATAGGAGTCGTAGATTCAGAGGGGAATTGATTTTTAAGGGGTAGTTGGGGTATTAATGATTGGTATACCTGCAGGAGAAGAATGGCAGTATCAAGAATATTTGAAATAAAAAAGAAATGGAAAAAAGCAGGGTTAAGCAAAGATGTTGTCGAAAGTGTTACTATTCATTGGAGAAATCTAGTAAGTATTGTCATCATGGAATTATTCGAAATATCATTTTGAGAAAATAGTGTTATTAGTTAGATATGAATCGTGTAAATGATGAGTGCATTTCTATTTTTGCAATTGTAAAGGCTTACTATGATGCTGAATGAAAACCATAAACAAGTAGATTCTATATCTATTAATAAATTATTTACAAACATTTAGGAGGCAAAAGACATGTTAACAGTAAATCAAAATTTAAAAGATAAAGTAGCAGTTATCACAGGTGGTGGCGGAGTTTTATGCGGAAGAATGGCTGAAGAACTTGCCAGACAGGGGATGAAGGTTGCTGTTTTAAACAGAACGTATGAAAAGGCTGTAAAGGTTGTAGAGGGAATAAAGGAATTCGGTGGTGAAGCAATAGCAGTTCAATGTGATGTAGTAAATCTTGAGAGTGTAAAAGAAGCTGAAAAAGTTGTTTTTGAGACATATGGGAAATGTGATGTGTTAATAAATGGTGCTGGTGGGAATCATCCAAAAGGAATTACAACAAAGGAAATACTATCACCTGATGATATAGAAAATAGTGAGATTACTAGCTTTTTTGATTTAACACCTGAAGGCTTTGGATTTGTTATGGACTTAAATTTTATCGGGACATTGCTTCCAACACAAATTTTCACGAAAAGAATGGTTGGAAATTCTGGAACTGTAATAAATATTTCTTCAATGAGTGCACCTAGCCCAATGACTAAGGTACCTGCTTATAGTGCAGCTAAAGCAGCTATCAATAATTTAACACAATGGCTTTCAGTGCATATGGCAGAAGTTGGTATTCGAGTGAATGCAATTGCTCCTGGTTTCTTCCTAACAGAACAAAACCGTGCGCTATTGACAAATCCTGATGGATCTTATACTGAAAGAGCGGAAAAAATTGTTACTCATACGCCAATGAGAAGATTAGGAAGCCCTGATGATTTACTAGGAACACTTTTATGGCTTGTTGATGAAGAAGCAAGTGGATTTGTTACTGGTATTGTCGTTCCTGTAGATGGAGGTTTCATGGCTTACTCTGGAGTATAGTAGAGACTACTGAATAAGGGAATATCGTGTATTGTACACTGGAAAGTATGCTTATGGTGATGTAAAAGCAATGTCAGTCAAATTTAACACAAATAGAAACATTTTGAGCTAATGTAAAAACTGACCATTTTTAATAAAATGAAATGTAAATAAATCTTTGTTTCTATTATTTGAAAATCTGAACGCATATTTACGTTATCTCAGTACAATAATGTGGGCACATTTTCAGGAGGAGATGAGCAAATGTTAAGGGTAGCATTGTTAGGTTTAGGAGACATTTCTAACATACACCTTCCTGCAATTGAAGAAAATGAAGGTGTACAATTAGTAGCGGTATGTGATATAGATGAGTCATTAAAAAGTAAAGTACCTGGAGTGAATTTTTACACGGATTATAATGAATTACTAGAGAATGAGACAGTAGATTGTGTACATATTTGCTTGCCTCATTACTTACATCTCCCTGCAACAAAAGCTAGTGTAGAAAAAGGAGTTCACGTATTTCTAGAGAAACCATTGGGCTTGAATGCAGAAGAGGGACTTGAATTAGTAAAATTAGAGGAAGAATATAAGGATGTAAAAATCTGTGTTTGCTTCCAAAATCGTTTTAACGAATCATTTGAAAAGCTACAGGAACTTGTTCAAAGTGGAGAATATGGAAAGATTACTGGAATTAAAGGGTTAGTCACATGGTTTAGACCCGAATCTTATTACCAAAATAAGCCATGGCGAGGGAAGATGAAGTATGCCGGCGGAGGGGTAATGATCAATCAATCCATCCATACACTTGACCTAATGCAGCTACTTGGTGGAGAAATTGAATCAATTCGAGGCTCCATTGATAATTTACTAGATTATGATATAGAAGTAGAAGACACTGCGGTTGCAAGGATTAATTTTAAAAATGGCACAAAAGGTTTATATTTTGCAACAAATGCAAATTCCGGTAATTCTAGTGTTGAATTACAAGTAACACTTGAAAAAGGGAAATTTACAATAAAAGACAGCATGTTAACTAAGGTCAATGATGAAGGAAAGAAAGAGGAAATAATTGAAGACCAGAAACTACCTGGTACAAAATTTTATTATGGTGCAAGTCACGTAAAGCTTATAAATAAATTTTATTCTTGTATAGAAGATAATACTAATGACTATGTTCATGCTAAAGAGGCGTTCACATCGATTAAAATGATTGATTTAATTCGTTTATCATCAAAATTAAACCAAGAAGTCGAGATGGATGTACTAACCCTTAAATGAATAAGAAAATGAAAGCAAACATCGCTCTGATGTTTGCTTTCATTTTCAGTTGAGTGTTACATGGTTTAATAGTATGGTGAATTTTATGTCAGAATATATTTTTTGATTCTAACTGTAATAAGTTGTAAAATGTTTAATTGAGAGTTATAAAGACAAGTCAGAAAATTTTTATAATATTGATTGTACTTATATGATTTTGATAAAGAAGGGGATGCAATGATCTATTTTTTTCTAGCATTATTTATCATTTTTTTGATTATTATGTATGAACGATATTTTCCTGTGTATGGAATTCCCTGCATAGAAATGAATAATCAGCTAGCCTCGAAAAATGTTATATTTGTCGATGTTAGAGATTATAATGATTCTTCAAATAAACCAATTGATGGTGCAGTGATGATTCCAGTTGCTTATTTAAGCAGATTTATTAATGAAATCCCAAGAGAGAATATACATGTAATTGCATCTACCACTCTTGAGAAAAATGTCGGAATTCGGATTCTGCGTAAACAAGGCTTTAAAGTCAATAGTTATACAATTATTGACTGTAGATGCAAGAAGGCAGAACTTGCGTAGAAAGTAGGAGTAACATGGAATACAATGATCAAGTAAAAAATAGAGTAAAACGCATTGAGGGCCAAATGCGAGGAATATTAAAAATGATGGAAGAGACTAAAGACTGTAAAGATGTTATTACGCAACTCTCTGCAGCAAGGTCCGCCATCGACCGAACAATCGGGGTTATTGTTAGTTCTAATTTGATTGAGTGCGTTCAAAAGGCAAATGAGGACAAAGAAAATACAGAGGATTTAGTAAAAGAAGCTGTTAACCTTCTCGTAAAGAGCAGGTAGTATCTTGATAGAAATTTATAAAAATCGCAGTGATGGAAATTTTGAATACTAAGCGATATAATTAGTAAATATGTAGATAAATCTTCTACATGAAATATTCTTCAAAAGGCCAATCTACTACACTAGGGTGGCCTTAAACGTGCTTATGACCTTATTATTAAAAAGGGGGGGACAATCATGTCGGGTATTGATAAAGTAAAGTTAACTGCACTATCCAGTAAAGGTGGCTGAGGATGTAAAATTGGTCCTGAGGACTTGACGCAGGTGCTGCGTCATCTACCTAAAACAACACCTGATCCAAATCTTTTAGTTGGGCTAGAAACCTCTGACGATGCAGGTGTTTATAAACTTACTGATGATATTGCTTTGGTCCAAACATTGGATTACTTTACGCCAATTGTTGATGACCCATATATGTTCGGGCAAATCGCTGCAGCAAACGCATTGAGTGATGTGTATGCAATGGGTGGTATCCCTCTTACAGTGATGAATATTGTTGGATTCCCAATAAATAAACTTGATAAATCAATCCTCGCAGCTATCCTCGCAGGTGCTGCTGACAAGGTTGCTGAGGCTGGTGCAAGACTTGTTGGAGGACATTCAATTGATGATCAAGAACCAAAATTTGGACTTTCTGTAACAGGACAAGTCCATCCAAATAAAATTAAAACAAATAGCGGCGCTAAAGTTGGTGACCGACTAATTTTAACAAAACCAATTGGAATCGGTATTTTAACACAAGCGATTAAGAAGGATTTATTATCTGAGGCTGAAATCACAGTCGTGATGGAGACGATGGCTTCATTAAACAAAGTTGCTGCAGAGGTTATGTCAGATTATTTTGTTCACGCTTGTACCGATGTTACAGGATTTGGATTGCTTGGACATGCTTCAGAAATGGCAAGAGGAAGTAACGTTGGAATGACCATTTATAAAGAAGAAGTTCCTGTTTTAGAACGTACAAGAGAACTTGCTGAACAGTCGGTTATACCAGGCGGTACAAGAAAAAATCATAAATGGTTAGCAGATACTGTTATATATGAAAATAATATTGATGAAATTGACCAACTCATTTTGTGTGACGCAGTCACTTCTGGAGGATTATTAATTTCTGTTGAACATGATAATGCCCGAAAATTACAAAGTGCTCTTAGTAGCAGCGGCATCCAATCTGCTATTATCGGTGAAATCACTTCAGAAAATCTTGGGAAAATCATTGTAAAATAAATGCTATGAGTTTCTACCGTATAAAAAATACTGTATTTCCGGTATTTTTATACGGTTTTTTTATAGTCACGGAAATTATAATATTTACGTCTTAGGATAACTTTCTAACTAGTTAACCCAGTCTAGCTTCAGCGCGTATCACCTATCAAACTTCAGATTATTTCTCTACGATAAGTCAACATCGGTTCACCAACGTTCACCGTGTTTCCTAAATCTTGCGTCGATGCTCTTCGGAGTTTGTACGGCGATGAGCAAGGCGCTTGCGCTTTTGTCCTTTATAAAAAGTAGTAACCATATCTGTAAGCCTTCATATATTATCTACCGTGTGAGAATAATTCGGAGAGGAAGAAAAAGATGAAGGAAATTAAAATTCAAACAACAATAAAGGAAAGTCGTCAAGTGTCTTCGGAGTACAAAATCATTGAATGGAATATTTCAGACCAAAGTGACAAGTTATATGCTGTTGTTACACCTGTTAAGATGGTGTAATGGTTGGAAATACCAATACTGTTTATGTAAGCCACCCTCTTGTTAGACATACATAGAAGGGTGATATTTTGCTAGATAAAAATTTATATTATTTGAACACAGTTTCGGTCTAGCTCCAGCACCTAGCACCTCCATGGTCATAAGTCAAGTCGACGAGAAGGTTAACGTGCAACCTCTCGTCGACTTGCTTAGACCCAAAGGCTGACAAAGGTGTATGGGCTTTTCTAAATGGGAAATTTATTGTTATGAATCTATTTAGCGGAAGTGAATATATTGTAGGGGAGGTGAATGTATTGACCGAATATGAAAGGATTAACAACATCAGAAGAATGGCAAATGAAATATCATACCAAACTAAGGATCCTGAGTACGTAAACGATATTCAACGAGTCCGTTGCGCGCTCGATTATGTTAGTAGGTCATTAGGGATGTTAGCTGATTTAGAATTAGATCGATTGAAAGGTAATCCAGAAAGTGATGTTACATTAGCTTTTATTGAAATGAGAGTAACAGTCGCTTACGATTTTATTATGAACCCTACAAAAAATGACGAATTGATAGATCCACCTAAACCGTATATAAAATGAAAGTTGGGAGGTAAGGGAGCGGAAATATGAACCAAAATCTCCTCTGCCTAGGTTGGTCTACTTGCTATAGGCATTATAGACCAGCCTTTATTTTATGACTAAAGGATTTATTCATAAATTTATCTTTTGTATATTAAAAAAAGACTAACCATTAGGTTAGTCCTTTACAGTTTATGTCTATACTTCTTGTGGAATTGCTAAACCAAGTCCTTTTGCAATACGTTCACCGTATTCTCTATCGGCCTTACAAAAGTGTTGAATTTGCCGTAGCTTAATTACATCACTTTCTACAGGCTTCATTGCTCCAACAATTGTTGAAACTAAACGGCTACGTTCTTCTTCACTTAGAAGACGGTACAAGTCACCAGCTTGTGTGTAATGATCGTTATGATCATTATGATCATATGCAACACTTTCTGCAACACCAGTCACATGGTATGGTGTAGATTTATGTTCGGGAGATTCCTTTGGTCCTCCAAAACTATTAGGCTCGTAATATACTGAACCACCACCATTATTGTCAAATCGCATTTGGCCATCTCGTTGGTAATTATTTACCTCAACTTTAGGACGATTAATTGGTAATGCCTGATGATTTGCACCGACACGATAGCGATGTGCATCATGATAAGCAAACAAACGACCTTGAAGCATTTTGTCTGGTGATACATCAATACCAGAAACTAATGTACCAGGTGAAAAGGTTGCTTGTTCAACCTCTGCAAAATAGTTTTCTGGATTTTTATTTAGCACCATGCGACCAACCTCGATTAAAGGGTAATCTTTTTGAGACCAAACTTTTGTAACATCAAATGGATCAAAGCGATACGTATCTGCATCTTCGAGTGGCATGATTTGTACATATAGCTTCCATGATGGGAAGTCACCTTTTTCAATCGCATGAAATAAATCTTCTGTGTGATAATCTGGATTTTCCCCAGCAATTTTCGTTGCTAGATCTTGCGTTAAATTCTTAATACCTTGTTCAGTTTTAAAATGATATTTAATCCATACTCCCTCACCATCATCATTTACCCACTTGAAAGTATGGCTGCCATAACCATTCATATGACGATATGTAGCAGGGATACCACGATCTGACATTAAGATTGTTACTTGATGCAATGATTCAGGTGAAAGAGACCAGAAATCCCAAACCGCATTTGGATTTTTTAAATGTGTCTGTGGATGACGTTTTTGTGTATGAATAAAATCAGGAAACTTAATGGCATCACGAATAAAGAAAACAGGAGTGTTGTTACCGACTAAGTCATAGTTTCCTTCTTCAGTATAAAATTTAATCGCAAAGCCGCGCGGGTCACGTACCGTATCTGCAGATCCATTTTCCCCGGCTACTGTTGAAAAGCGTACGAACAGTGGAGTGCGTTTGCCAACTTTTGATAAAAACTTCGCTTTCGTGTATTTCGTTACGTCATTTGTAACTTCAAAATATCCATGAGCACCAGCTCCTTTTGCATGAACAACACGTTCAGGTACACGTTCACGATTAAAATGTGCCAACTTCTCTAGGAGATGAACGTCTTGAATTAATGTAGGTCCTCTAGAACCAGCTGTCATTGAATTTTGATTGTCCCCAACAGGAGCTCCGAAACTCGTTGTTAATTTCTTCTCATTACTCATTTACTAATCTCCTCTTCATGTAATATCGTAAAGATATTTTTAATTATAATATAATTCTTTTAAAAATCAATACTAAATTATAATAATTATAAAATGGTATTTCTTATAATTATCTCCCTGAACTGTTATAATGCTCGTTGTGAGTGCGATTAATGATATATGTTGATTTTTATGGAAGCTAATTATATATAAAAACCTTCATGAAAAGAGGAGTAAATGAGAATAAGAGATAAATAGAAAAAGATAGATATGATCCAAGAATTTTAACTACTATAGTAATGACTAAAAATGAAGTAATAATTTTAAACCTTGATAACCAAAGTATAAACCGAAGCCAATTAATGATAATCCAGATATAAAAGAAATGAAGGCAAGCAAATTACTAATTAGGAGTTTTCGAAAGCTACTTGAAATTGTGGCCATAGTAACGTCCCAAATTAGCAGGCCGATAAAGATTGCCCCACTGTATAAAATCAAATCACTTGTTCCATACGAGCTGGCTGCCTTTGCTAAAACAGACCCATATATGCCTAACCAGAATAAAATTGTCAAAGGATTCGTAATTGACATAAGAAAACCGGAAAAAAAAGCTTTAGATGGGGGCTCGTTTCTTTTACTTGCTACTACGTCAACTTTATTTGCACCTAATATGCCTTCAATTCCTGTATAAAGTAATACAAAGCTACCAAATAACCATAAAAAGGTTTTAATCATTGGTTGGTCAATGAATTGAACCATGCCTAGATAGACAAATAGCATATAAATGCCATCAGCCACTACTGCACCAACACCCACGAGCCAGGCGTGAAGAAAGCCGTATTTAATCCCTTTATCAATTTGTGCTGCACTAACAGGACCGATTGGTGCTGCTAAGGAAAGACCAAGTAATATATAACTTAAGAACACACTCAAAATTGTACACTCCCTACACGTTAATATGGTTCATCACATCATATTCAAGTAGTCTGGCTTGTACAATTAAAATTTTCTATTCTGTTTAAAATATCAGATTGGATAAATAATAGTAGTAACATCTATTTATATTGTGTTGTTTTATACTGTTTATATTAAGGAGAGATAGAAGATGGATCGTCTCTTTCATTTGGAAAATCAAGTTGAAAAGGCTCAATTACTATTAAATGAGGCTCAAGCCTATCCAAACCCAGAATTTCTACAAAAGGCGCAGCAACAACTATTTTTTGCACAACAATTAATATCAGAAATAGATAAAGAGGATTTAAGTCATCAGCAAAAGCAAAAAATACGTCATTCTAAGGAACTAGTAAGACACTTGTTAGAAACGAAATGTTCTATTGATTCATTGTGAGATTTAATAATATTCTAAAACATGGCTTCAGCCCTTTAGAATGTTATAGCGCTTTTTTAGCGGAATGGTGATCCACATTATTGATTTGGGGGATTTCCATTCCGTTAATTGTTTTACATCCTCGTTCCGTCTTTACACTAACTGCCGTTTAATAAGAAAAAATTCCTCACAAATGAAGTGAAATAACATAAAATAAGTGTAATTCTTTTCCAAATTAATTTACATTTTCTACTCTTATTTAGTAATTTTTGATAAACTAAGAGGGAGTGTAATTTAATTTATAGTAAGGTAAGTCATCAAATTAGAAAAGACGGTGGCAATCATTTGAAAAGGGCACTGACATTTATTTTATTGATTATTTTAGGTGTTTTAATAGCAAGTAACACAGAAATGTTTAGACTACTCTTGGATAGTGATATTGATACGATTATTTTATATCTTAGATCAAATATCTTGTATACATTGTTATTTACGTTATTATTTATGATTATCCAAAATTCATTTACCATCATTCCACTACTGCTTTTAATCACAATCAACTTTGCCTTATTTGATTTTTTTTATGGATTTTTATGGAGTTGGGTAACTAGTATAATTGCGGCTATTATTGTATTTTTAGTTGTTCGAAATTGGTTTCAAGAATTTTTTTTAAAAAGAGTAAAAGGGAATATTAAGGATAAGCTCGAGAAAAATGGCTTCTGGTATGTGTTTGTTGGTAGAATCTTTCCTTTGGTTCCAACAAGTCTTATCAATATGGCTGCTGCAGTAAGTACAATAAAATTTAGTCATTTTTTGGTTGCTACACTCATAGGGAATTTTGTGTATTTTTTTGTTTTATCTTTAATACCACTAGGGTTACTGTCGGTAAACATTGATAACTTTATAATAACTTCAGGAATTATCTTAGGAATTCTTTTACTATTATTCTATAGGTTGTTAAAAAAGAGGCATATCAGTCTTTTTCATCGTAAAAGGGAAAAACATTAACTATTAATATAACCAAACCAAGCCATAGGAGGAGGTCTCTTCTACTGGCTTTTTTATTTCCAAAAAATGGGTGGTGTTTTTAAAATTTATATGATATTATTTATTTAAATACATGAACATATGCTCATGTAATATAATATTATAAAAAGAGGTAGAAAATATGGATCAAAAAAGTCATAAAATTTTAAGTAATCAAACAGCAGAAGAAGTCTCAAGAACATTTAAAGCACTTGCGGACGCTACAAGGGTGAAAATTTTGTTTCTATTAACACAGGAGGAGTGTTCCGTAGGTCATATTGCCGAAGTTCTAGAAATGAGTCAATCTGCTGTGTCCCATCAGTTATCTTATTTAAGAAATTTGAGATTAGTTAAATCTCGTAGGGAAGGACAGTCACTAATATACACTTATGACGATGAACATGTGGTTGAGTTGCTTATGCAGGTTATTGATCATTCATTGCATGAATAAGGAGGGAGCTATATGCACCATCATCATGGGCATAATCATGATCATCACGGTCACCACCACGGTCACCATCACGATGGAGACGTAAGAGAAGGAAATAAAAAAGGTCTTACCATAGCGTTAATTATCACTACTTCTATCATGTTACTAGAATTTTTTGGAGGTTTAATAACGAATAGCTTAGCTTTGCTATCAGATTCAGGCCATATGCTTAGTGATGCTGCTTCTTTATCTTTAAGCTTAGTTGCTATGTGGTTTGCCACGAGGCCAGCATCTCCGAATAAAACATACGGTTATTACAGATTCGAAATCTTAGCAGCGCTTTTTAATGGAGTAACGTTATTTTTAATTGCAGGTTTTATTATCTTTGAGGCGTATGAGAGATTCCTGGACCCTCCAAGTGTTGCAAGCGGTACAATGATGCTTATAGCAGGTATTGGCTTAGTAGCAAATCTGTTAAGCGCATGGGCGTTACTCCATAAAGGTGATGTGAGTGGAAATGTAAATCTTCGGAGTGCTTACTTACATGTTCTGGGTGACGCATTAGGCTCAGTGGGGGCAATTATTGCAGGAATTGTCATGTACTTTTTCGAGTTCTATATGGCAGACCCACTAATCAGTGTAATTGTGGCATTACTAATATTAAAAAGTGCATGGGGCGTCATTACACATACAGTTCATATCTTGATGGAAGGTGCACCTGTTACGATTAATCAAGAAGAAGTAAAAAAGACTCTCCTGGAAATTGACGGAGTGATAAATGTGCATGATCTGCATATATGGACAATTACATCTGGTCTAGATTCACTCAGCTGCCATTTGCTTATTAATGACGATTCCGATGGACAAGAAATTCTTCAACAATCAATTAATAAAATTGAAAAGAGCTTTAATATCAAGCACACAACAATTCAAATTGAAAAATCAGATTTACAACATACATTTACTGAAATTTGAAATAACATTACTTTTTAAGTGTTCAATACCACGTTGGTTACCTTACCGTGTAGTGAACACTTTTTTCTTTATAAAAAATTACAGTATCTCTCGAACTAGTATCACAGATAAAATTGTTGACAATAGTACTATTGTTATTTTATAATTTATCTTGAAATGAGTTATCTCGAATTCGAGATGCTGTAATTAAAAATATATTTTCTTATGGGGGATATCTAAAATGACAACAAAGTGGGTAGTTGATACAGCGCATAGTAGTATTGAATTTTCAGTAAAGCATATGATGTTTGCAACAGTGAAAGGTGCTTTCCAAAAATTTGAGGCAGAGGTTGAAGCCAATCCAGAAGACCTAACAACTGCAAGTATCCAATTTACTGTTGACACAGCAAGCGTAGATACACGTAATAGTGATCGTGATGCACATTTACGATCAGCTGATTTCTTTAATGTAGAACAATATCCAAACTTAACTTTTAAATCATCGAAGATTGAAAAGACTGGCGATAATGAATATGATGTGATAGGTGATGTAACAATTAATGGTGTTACAAAACAAGAAACGTTTGCAGTTACGTACGGCGGAAAAGGTATTAATCCTTGGGGCGTTGAAGTAGTAGGTTTTAGCGGCGAAGGGAAAATTAATAGGAAAGATTATGGTCTTACTTGGAATGCTGCTTTAGAAACTGGTGGAGTACTTGTCGGAGATCAAATCAAAATATCAATTGAGATTGAAGCAAACAAAGCGCAATAGTTGGTAACGTACAGACTTTTATAGTGAACCACTCTTGTTAAAGAGAGTGTAACTATAAATGTCTGTTTTTTTCTGAGGGAAAACCTTTGAGGAGCAACTCTGGCCACGCACTTCTCTCTTAAAAATTTACTAACAATTGAATAAAAGTGCATATTTTTCTATCTATCACTTAACACTAAAAGAAAAAAGTAGATAGGAGTGTTAAGTGGATGAAGAAACATTTTTGTTATGGTTTATTAGTAATTTTATGCTTGGCAATGATAACTGGAAAACAAGCGTACGCACAGTTGAATGATAATCAGGAGGAACAACCACAAGTCAAACTTTCTGAACAACAAAAGAGCGAATTAGATGCTCTTTACCAGGAAGCATTTGAGGCACGTAAAAAGATTATTGATAAATACGTAGAGTTTGGTGTTATTACTAAAGAAAAGGCTGAGAAAAAACAAGAGCATATGGACAAGTTTTATGAAGAATTGAAAGAAAATGATTACATTCCAAAATTTCATCATAAAGGACATAGAACAAATAAGAATTGTCAGTGTTCCAACGAGTAAAGATTTGTAATATTGAAATTTCAATAAAATAACTGGGTTTTCATGGATTTGTGGGATTCCTTGACAGCTCAGTATATTTTATTATACAATTATCTCGAATTCGAGATAATTAGCAAGGGAATGATTTCTTTGAAGGAACTATCATTAAAATTATTCATTGTTTTATCACGTGCACATAGAGCTATTTCCGACCGAATTGAGAAGGATATAAAAAGCTATGGTCTCAACCCGACCGAATTTGCGGTGTTAGAGCTTTTATTTCATAAAGGTGACCAACCTATCCAACATATTGGTAAAAAAGTCTTATTGGCGAGTGGAAGCATCACATATGTAGTAGATAAATTAGAGAAAAAAGGGCTTCTTGAAAGGGTTTCTTGCCCGAAGGATCGAAGGGTAACGTATGCTTCAATAACTGAAGAAGGGAAATCGTTCATGAGGGAGATTTTTCCTAAGCATGAAACGGAAATCGATCATATCTTTAGCAGTTTAAATGATGAAGAAAAGCAATTAATGATTAATTTATTAAAAAAGCTTGGACATCACGTTCAGGGAGAAAGTACTCGCTAAGTTGGAAAATTAACAAGGAGGTGGATAGCAATGAAACATGTTTTTGAACAGGGCGATCAACATTCACCAACATTACTGTTGCTTCATGGAACGGGGGGGAATGAACAAGATCTTATACCACTTGCGCGTTTAATCGATGAGAAAGCTTCAATACTTAGTGTTCGAGGTAATGTCTTGGAAAATGGTATGCCTCGTTTTTTTCGTCGGTTAGCAGAAGGTGTATTTGATGAAGAGGATTTAATCTACCGTACAAAGGAATTATATGAGTTTTTAGATGAAGCGGCGCAAAACTATAAGTTTACCCGTGAAAATATTATAGCAATTGGCTATTCCAATGGAGCAAATATTGCTGGTAGTTTGTTATTCCATTATCAAAATGGATTAAGAGGTGCAATTCTTCACCACCCAATGGTTCCAAGACGTGGCATAATGCTGCCAAAATTAACTGATGTACCTGTTTTTATAGGAGCTGGTAAGAACGACCCACTATGTTTACCTGAAGAGTCACTAGAGCTAGATAAGTTATTAACTGAGGCAGGGGCAATGGTTGATATACACTGGGAAAATAATGGACACTCGTTAACGAGAACAGAGGTTGATGCAGCTGCTAACTGGTATCAAAACAACATACGGTAACTAGTAGGTAAATTATTTTGAACGTACCATTTTATCTTAACTTTTAGTAAAGGTATATTAATTAAACTAAGTTTATAGGCTTTGGCAAGTTTATTTAGACTATTCAAAAAGAACATTATAGTTAATCCTGTAAATATTAGGAATAAAAGCCAGGGAGGTATCAAATTGGATATCTCCTGTTTTTTTTGCTTTTATATATTCTGGAAAGATATAGATAGAGAGAAATATTTTGTTTTCTTTTTTGCGTCCATGCATCAATTTTGTTCGTCTAAAGGATGGACCATAGAGGAGAAAAAGGTGTAGTATATGCAGATGCAGAAGGGAATTAATTATTTGGATAAAGAGAAAACCATTGAGGAACTTATAGATTCATACGGAAAAAAGCTAACAAATTTCGTCTACACATATGTGAAGGATTGGGGAATAGCGGAGGATATAACGCAAGAGGTCTTTATTACTGTTTTTAAGAAATTAGATTCGTTTAACAATCATTCTTCTTTGAAAACATGGGTCTATACGATAGCTGCGAATAAAAGTAAGGATTATTTACGAAAAGGATATTTTAAGAAGAATATTTTGTCAAACATGATACGCTTTATAATGTCTGAAGAAAAAACACCAGAGAAGGTTCTTCTTGAAAAAGTCCATCATTTAGAGCTTGCGGAAAGCTTCATGAAGTTACCAGTAAACTATCGCGAAGTTATCTTCTTATATTATTATGAAGAACTTTCAACGACAGAGATTAGTGAATTACTAGAAACAAAAATTTCAACTGTAAAAAGTAGATTAATAAGGGCGAGAAAGATTCTAAAGAACCATTTTCAAGAAAGGGGTGATAGCTGATGCGAAAGGAAAAAAAACAATTCCAACATGAATTAAATATTATTTTTCATCAACATCAATTAACCTCAGCAAAGAAAATGAAAATGTTGGAAAAGGCTAAGTCGGTTAGCTCTTCTAGTGTTAGAACTGTACCAATTGTTAAAAGGGCATTGATTACCATTATGACAGCTATTATTTATACAAGCTTCATTGTCATACTAGGATTCTATCTATTTGAAGGATTTAGAAATAATGACGTAGAAGAGTATACAAATGAGGTACAATTATCAGAGAATAGTGCTAGTGATATCGAACATCAGCAACAGTCAATAAAGACCTTTCTAACAAATGAAGACCCATCAGCAATAGGAGTATTTGGTTTAAATGATCATGCTAAATTTACTTCATTGGAAGATAATCCATTTGGTCCTATTCAGCAAATTGTTCCGACATTAACTAGTGTAAGTAGTGAACTAAGATTTATTATGACAACGGAGGAAATGAAACAGATAAGTGATAGGCATGATGCTATTCAGACTATCATTCCTGTAGGAATCTATGAAAGAGGTATATTTCTCCAAGTTGCTTGCGCTGTTCATTTACTAGAAGTGGACGGAGTAGATTTGCAGACAATCGTTCATGACATTGGAAATCAATTTCCAAAAGTACCTGTAACGGTAGCGTTTTTTACAGCTCCTAAAGATGGGAAAGAAAGAATCTTAGAACAACAAGTGATTGGATATCGTTATGGAGAATATCAGCAACTACAGGATATCCGACATACAGGTTTCTCATTTCAGCAAGAACTAGGTACGCGTATTTCGCAAAATATTGATGTCGTTGATGCAACAATACAGATGGAGAATACTGAGAATTGGGTACGTCACCATAAGGCTGTTTCGGTTGATGGATATTTCTCAAAGGAAAATTGGGACACATCCGTCGTACCTTCTAGTCCAAATCAGAAGCTTGTAGTAGGTACAATTCAAATTAGTGCTGATAAAGATTATACAAAAGAGGAACAAGAAGAAATCATAGAAAAAGCCCTTCTAGAAGTAGAAACATATTATCAAACATCAAATCAAAGCATAAAGGTATATTTTCACAATGATATGTACTATGAGAATAATAGAAGTCAAACCATTGCAATAAAATTTCCAGATTTAGAAAAGCCCTTCTATAGTTATATTGAAGAACGTTGGTGAGGAAGAAATGAAGATATTCATAAAAAAATATTTTATGGTCATTGTAATTATTGGTGTATTAGTCATTGTAGGGACGTATCTTCTATTAACCTTTGAAACGAAAGGAAGTCCAATTGCAGTCCCTCAATCAGTTGAAACAGATGGAAAGACTGAACAAATAGAAGATAAACAAATTAATGAATTAGAGCATAAAGAAGTCGCACCGTATAGTGGAGATGTTGGAAGCCAAATTAATACAATTCATGAGCACTATAATGATGTACTTACTTATAAAAGATGGAGATCCTTTGAAGATGAACATTATCGTGGATGGGAATCTGAAGCAGAAATTGCTAAACAAATTTTATCAACGATTGAAGATATGAACACTAAGGTTGATGATAAGGGGTTACGTACTGATTTAATGAATGCCAAAAAGCTAATCAATATTAGCATTGTTTACCGTGACACTACTGCTATGCTTTATTTGCACCGAATTTTTCATGATTTAGACGTAAAGTATAATAATTATGACGAAAAGCTTTGGGGGTATTCGTACTATGGGCATGAAGGTGGAAACGTGCAAAAAGTTGAAAAACATATGGACTTGTTTGAGGAGTAATAGCCTGATTCGATCGTAAATATCAGTCAACATTTATAACTGTAAAAAACGGAAGTCAATACCTATATTGACTTCCGTTTTTTCATGAAAACCCCTTAGTACCCGATTTTCCTATTGTATTAAATGCAAGCTTCTTTTTTAAGCTAGTTTGATTCAAGGTTATTAGTACTAGGCCGAAGGTGATTTTATAAAACACTTAATCGAAAAATGGAGTATTCAAGGGATAAACACTTTTAACTTCCTCTGTGCATAGTTTAGCATAAAACATGAAAAGTCTGAGGTGATTATGTTGCCCGCAATTTCAGGTAAAGAGTATTTAGAAAGAATTAATAAGTTGAATTCAGAAATTTGGATAGACGGGAAAAAAGTCGAAGGAGAAATATCAAATCATCCTGCATTTAAGGGAGTGATGAAAAGTCAGGCGAAACTCTATGACTTACAAGTGGATCCAAAGAATCTGGAACTTATGACATATACCCTCCCAAACAAATCGGAGCGAGTAGGTACGTCATATTTGGAGCCAAAGACAAAGGAAGATCTTGAGAAAAGGCGTCTATCCACCCAAATATGGGCAAAATCTAATTTAGGGATGATGGGGCGATCACCTGATTATATGAATACCGCTCTTATGGCAGTAAGTTCAGCTGCTAATTTACTAATTAAAGACGATGATCGATTTGCAAAAAATCTTCGGAATTATTATGAACTGGCACGAGCAAAGGATTATAGTTTCACACACACCTTTATTAATCCGCAAGTAAATCGTAGTGAGTATGCTCTTGATAATTATAATGAAATTATCTCAGCACAAATTGTTGATAAGAATAAAGATGGTATTGTTATTCATGGTGCGAGGCTATTGGCTACACAAGGTGGGATAACAGATGAAATAATTGTCTTCCCATCTGGAGGTAAATTTGCAGGTAAGGAACTCGCATATGCATTTGCAATACCTAGCAATACAAAAGGATTAAAATTTATATGTCGTGAATCGTTTGCATATCGTGATTCAAAGTTTGATCATCCTCTTGCTTCACAATTTGAAGAAATGGACACCCTTATTGTTTTTGATCATGTATTGGTTCCTTGGGAACGAGTGTTTATTTGTGAAGACCTTGAACTTGCTAATAAGATTTACCCGGAATCAAGTTTTTTTCCACTCGTCCTTCATCAAGTCATTTCGCGTCAGGTTATCAAAATGGAAAGTTTAATCGGAATTGCTCAATTAATGGTAGATACAATAAATATAGGAGAATATCAACACGTACAAGGAAAAATTAGTGAACTTATCACTGGCTATGAAACGATGAAAGCCCTATTACTTGCATCTGAGGTCAATGCAACAATTGATAAATGGGGAACAATGACTCCTGATATTAATCCATTGTATAGTGCGATCATTTCATTTCCACGAATGTATCCAAGGTATACGGAAATCATTCAGCTCCTGGGAGGGAGTGGATTAGTTTCGATTCCGACTGAAAACGACTTTCATTCACCGGTAAAATCAGATTTAGATTCTTACTTACAAGCCACATCTTCAAACGCCTATGACAGGGTCAAGTTGTTTAGATTAGCCTGGGATTTATCAATGAGTGCCTTCGGAGGAAGGCAAACACTTTATGAACGCTTTTTCTTTGGTGACCCTGTAAGGCTATCAGGAAATCAATATAGGGCATATGATCGTAGTAAATTTGTTGAACATATAAAAAATTTTTTGAAAGATAAAGAGTAATGACGGAACCTTAGTGTTTCGTCCTTTTCGTTTCCAAGGGTGTATTCTAATAAATTGTTGCTTTGAGGCGTAGGTAGGAAAAACTTATAACAAATGAAACCCAATTCGCTGAAGTCTTTATATACATCCTTACACATCCCAAACGCCTTCTTAACCCGCATTATTTCAACCTATTATTTGTAATTAAAAAAAGCCACAATCTAAATGAAATTCAGTATTACCAAAAGAAATTAGGTGTTTTTTCCCACCACAAATAACCCAGAAAAACAAGGTGTTTATCGAATACATATATAGTTGGCATGATAAAAGTTTGATTTTGTGGGGGAGTTAGATGAAAGGTAATATCTTTAGAATGAAAAAATTCTATTTCTTACTATGTTTACTTTGTGTTTTAGCAGTATTGTTTATCTATAATCATACAATTAATTCTCGCGATATAAGTAGCCTTTCGAATGCATTACCACAACCAACAGTCATTTATGATCGACAAGGTGAGGTTGCTAGTAAAATATCAGGTTCAAAAATAAAGGGTGTAAAAACAGAGGAACTTCCTGCACATGTGCTATTAGCTGTTATCGCAATTGAGGATCATCGTTTTTACAAGCACCCTGGTGTTGATTATATTGGGATTATGAGGGCGCTAGTTAAAAATGTGAAGGCAGGGGAAATTGTTGAAGGTGGAAGTACGATTACCCAGCAATTAACCAAGAATGTCTTTTTAACACATGAGCAAACATTTGAACGTAAATTGGAAGAATTCTTTTTAGCACAAAAAATTGAACGGAAGTATTCAAAGGATGAAATTCTTGAAATGTACCTTAACCAAATTTACTTTGGAGAAGGTGCGTGGGGAATTCAAGGCGCTGCTCTTACCTATTTCGGAAAAGATGCGGGTGAATTAACACTAAGTGAAGCTGCTACCATAGCTGGGATTATAAAAGCACCTTCTACTATTAATCCATATATAAATCCAGAAAAAGCACTGGAGAGGCGCAATCTTGTTCTTTCGATGATGAAAAACAATGAATTTATTACTAAGTCAGAATTTGATAAAGCCATAGAAGAACAACTTGTTGTTAAACGCAGTGATGGGGATCCGTATGAAGGGAAATTTCCTTACTATGTTGATTATATTATTGAAGAGGCAATCGAAAAGTATGGACTTACGCAAAATGAAATTTTGCATGGTGGGCTACATATCTATACACAGCTAGATCAAGAAATGCAAACTGCGGTCGAAGAAGTGTATAGAAATGATGAATTGTTTCCAGAAAGTCCTACAGAAAACTTAGTACAGAGTGGAACAGTGCTAATGAATGCAAAAACTGGTGGAGTTCTCGCATTAGTAGGTGGACGTGGAGAACATGTATTTAGAGGATTTAACCGGGCAACACAATTGGAAAGACAGCCTGGTTCCACAATGAAACCTCTTGCAGTGTATACTCCAGCACTTGAGAAAGGTTATAATATGTACAGTGTCTTGGAAGATCGGCCTGTCGATTTTAACGGGTATAAACCTACAAACTACAATGGCTCCTATAAGGGGTCCGTTACATTATTAGAAGCCATAAGAAGTTCTGATAATGTACCAGCTGTGTGGTTATTAAACGAAATAGGGCTGAGAGCAGGAATTGACGCTGTTGAACGATTTGGTCTTCCAATTACTGAAAATGACCACAATCTGCCACTTGCTTTAGGCGGATTGGATAAAGGTGTAGCACCAATAGATATGGCAGAGGCCTATTCTGTATTTGCCAATGAGGGAGTAAGGGCAGAAAGTCATGCAATTGTGAAGATAGTTGATTCAAACGGCGATGTGGTGATTGAAAACGATGGAGAAGAGATACAAGTAACGTCTTCAGAGGTTGCTGATGCGATGACATTTATGCTTCATCAAGTAGTTGAACAAGGAACAGGTAGAAATGCAAAACTTGATGGTCATGAACTAGCTGGAAAGACTGGTTCAACTCAAGTTCCGATTGATGGTGTAGATGGTACAAAAGATCATTGGTTTGTAGGCTATACGCCTGAAATTGTTGGAGCTACTTGGTTAGGTTATGATAAGACCGATGAGAAACATTTTCTAACTACTTCTAGTAGTGCTACTGTTACGTTTATTTTTAAAGAAATTATGGAAAAATCATTAGCAAATGTCCAGGCAACTTCTTTTAATCTTCCAACCTATCAGCAACCAAAGCCTGTGTATAATAATGTTCAAACGCAAGACCAGAGGCAGAATCAAGGTGAAGAACAGCAACAACAGAAACAGAATAAGAACAATCATAAACAGAGATGGGAAGAAAGATGGAATAAAGGAAATGGCAACGGAAACGGTAGAGGGAATGGCAACGGAAATGGTAGATGGAGAGAGTAGGTATATAGAATGTCAGGTACTTTTCGGTATCTGACATTTTTTGGTTTTGCTACTAAGAAGAAAAGAGTTTCTAAGATACAAAGTAGCGAAGTCGAGGTAAGAAAGAGGAAGATTCGTGTCCTGTGGTATATTGAAAGATAACCTTAATCATGAAACAATTATTCGTTGTCTTGGAGTGAGTATCGGCTTTACATGGTAAATTAGTTCTGCAAAAAGTAATTCCAACTACATTATTTGAATCTATATTATTTTTTTGTGAAACCTTTTCTGCAAACATTCGTAATAAAGGTATAGGAAAAATTACTAACTCTGGTTGTTCGTTCCACTAATTAGCGCTACGATGGAAGGGGGAGTTTGTAAAAATCATGGATTATAGAGACAAGGAGTGTAATTATCATGATACTTAAAAGAGAAAAGAGTAGACCATAATGGAGATATTCGGATTTAACGTAGAGACCCTTTATTTATTCGGAATAATGATTGGAGGAATCCTTACACTGCTTTATATCCTTTTCGGAGACATCCTTGAAGGAGTAGCTGAGGTAAGTCCTGATGGTTTTTTAAATCCTACTCTTGTTTTGTCTTTTATCACTTTTCTCAGTGCATCAGGTTACTTATTTGAAAAGCTTTCAGCAATTCATAATTTGATTATCTTTGTCATATCTATTGTTATTGCCCTCATACTAGTGATTCTATTAAATGTATTTGTTTTAATCCCACTTTCTTCTGCAGAGGAGTCCTTAGCATATAAAGAAGAGGATTTAAAGGGTAGGATTGGAAAAGTGATTATCTCCATTCCAGATGATGGTTTTGGGGAGGTCGTTCTTGAAGGTAAGGGTGGTACGATAGCAATGTCTGCCAAGGGATTTCAAGACGAGGCAATAGATTATGATACAAAAGTGCTAGTAATTGATATAAAGGACAATGTTTTGTATGTCATACCCCATGAAACATTAGATTTAGAATAAGGAAGAAGCTCCCTCAATAGTGGGTAGTTATTAAGTTGTGAATGGTTATAATGGGTAGCTCAGAGAATTTTTCATAAAATTTGTGTTAATAAAAAAAGGGAGATGAATTTTTTGACATCAATAGGAATTATTATTGGAATTGTAGTGGTAATAGTACTCTCGTTAATTGGTGTATTTGTTGCGAAATATCGCACGGCTGGTCCAGATGAAGCGTTAATTGTTACAGGTAGTTACCTTGGCGGAAAAAATGTCCATGTTGACGAGTCAGGTAATAGGATAAAAATCGTAAGGGGTGGAGGTACATTTATATTACCTGTTTTTCAACAGGCAGAACCACTTAGTCTATTATCTAGTAAACTAGATGTTTCTACGCCAGAAGTATATACAGAGCAAGGTGTACCAGTAATGGCAGATGGTACAGCAATTATTAAAATCGGCGGATCTATCAATCAAATTGCAACGGCTGCAGAACAATTTCTAGGAAAGTCAAAGGAAGATCGTGAAAATGAAGCAAGAGAAGTCCTCGAGGGTCATTTGCGTTCTATTCTTGGTTCAATGACTGTTGAAGAAATCTATAAAAATCGTGAAAAGTTCTCACAAGAAGTTCAACGAGTGGCTTCACAGGATTTAGCTAAAATGGGTCTTGTCATTGTATCGTTTACAATTAAGGATGTACGTGATAAAAACGGTTATCTTGAGTCACTTGGAAAACCGAGAATTGCTCAAGTAAAACGTGACGCTGACATTGCGACAGCTGAAGCAGATAAAGAAACACGGATCAAACGAGCTGAAGCAGATAAAGATGCAAAAAAGGCAGAATTAGAACGAGCGACAGAAGTGGCTGAAGCAGAGAAAATTAATCAGTTGAAAATTGCTGAGTACCGTAGAGAACAAGATAGTGCGAAGGCTCGAGCAGACCAAGCGTACCATTTAGAAGAAGCAAGATCTAAACAAGAAGTAACAGAACAACAAATGCAAATTCAAATTATCGAAAGACAAAAGCAAATCGAACTCGAAGAAAAAGAAATCTTGCGTCGTGAAAGACAATATGATTCAGAAGTGAAAAAGAAAGCAGATGCGGACCGTTACTCTGTTGAACAGGCTGCTGCAGCGGAAAAAGCGAAACAGCTAGCAGAAGCAGATGCGAATAAATATCGTATTGAGGCAATGGCAAAGGCTGAGGCTGAAAAGGTGAGAATTGACGGGTTAGCAAAAGCAGAAGCCGAGCGTGCGCAAGGTGAAACAGAGGCAGAGGTTATCCGTTTGAAAGGTCTTGCAGAAGCAGAAGCAAAACAAAAAATAGCGGAAGCATTCGAACAATATGGTCAAGCGGCAATACTCGATATGATTCTCAAAATGCTACCTGCTTATGCGAAAGAAGTTGCAAGTCCATTATCGAATATTGATAAGATCACAGTTGTTGATACAGGTAGTAGTGGGGAGAACGGTGGCGCTAATAAAGTAACCGGTTATGCAACAAACTTAATGTCCACGCTTCAAGAATCCCTTAAAGCATCTTCAGGAATAGATGTAAAAGAATTGATAGAGAATTTTTCAGGTAAGGGCAATGTGAAAAACAGCATTGACCAACTCACACATGAGTTAGTTGAAGTCAAAAAGGATACTAAACAAGAGGACTAAGAAAAGAGATTTTGGAGGCCGGCATGAGTCGGCCTTTTCTAGTTAATAGATACCGTTTCCTGAGTTAAAAACCGTGAAACGGTATCTCCTGGATGTTTCTTTATTTTAATTTCAGGTTAGTTGTCATGAATGTACAATCAGGCTCTTCAGCTAAATAATTTCCATATTCGTGATATGCTAGCGCCCTACACCCTCCTGCACAGCTATTTACTATTGCACAACCTCCACATTTCCCCTGCAAGTTTGAAGGATTCCTTAGATTATTAAAGAGCTCCGAATTATTCCAAATTTGTTTAAACGAGTTTTCAGTCACTGTACCTGCGCTAACATCTAAATCCTTGCAAGGCTGGATCTTTCCATTGTATGAAATATAGCACATTTTTTTACCTGCTAAGCAACTAGTTGTTATGTGAGTATGACGTTGCTTTGTTGTTACTTTTGTGTCACGATAAAAATTTGTTAGTTGACGAATAAATAAAAGGAGATGTGGTGAACAGGATAGTTCAATTGAAAATGGAACAATCCTCTTGCAATGATAAATCCACTCTACAATCTGCATAATTTCATTATCAAGTATTATTGAGTCATTTCTTTTATTACGGAACCTCAGGTTATCTAATATTGAAAGCTGTAATGTTTTAATGTGGAATTTAGTAGAAAGTTCAATGATGTCATCTAGCTCATGGATGTTTTGTTTGGTAATGGTAACATTGAATTGTATATCAATACCTGCATCGTGTAAATTTGACACTCCTAGCAGAGTTCTTTCAAAACTACCATTGACACCATGGAATTGATCATGTGTGATTGGCTTTGATCCCGCTATTTTAACAGCAACACGATCTATACCAATTTCTTTCAACTTCGCCGCTGTAGAAGGGTAGAGTAATGTGCCATTTGTAATAACGTAAACTTTAAGACCTTTACTAACTGCATATTGGGTAATTTCAAAAAAATCTGGTCGTATTAAAGGTTCTCCCCCAGTAATAATCAGCGTTGGTCTTGATAGTGAAGTTACACCATCAATTAAGTCGAAGGCTTGCATTGTGGAAAGATCATCTTTGGAACATTCTTTTTCAGCTGTATAATCACAGGTAGAACAGAGGAGATTACAACCAGTTGTAATCTCCCAAAAGATATGTGTAGGAACTAAATATTGGAAAGCATTCTCTTTTTGGGCTTTTTCTAGCCAACTATACTCCACTAGTGTGTTCAACATGTTTTTTCACCACTTCCTAGTATAAGGCATTTAAAAAATTGAAAAAACAATCATTATTGAGTAGCTACACTTTAAATTGTAACAAATACGAGGGAAAAGTGTAGATTTTCACAGAAAATTCATTAAACTGTAAGGAGTTATACATATAGATTTAAACCTGAATTTGAGCATTCTTATTGAGGAGGTAAGGGTGGAATAGTATGAATAGAAGAGTTGTAACATAATAACAGCTATAGGACTATAGGAGGTTTTTTTACATGAAAAAAAACGTACTGTTTGTATTGTTATTTATTGGATTATTAATAACCCCATTTCTAAGTGAAGCACATGTGAAATGGTTTACAGAAGTAAGTCCCGAAAAAGAATCAATCGAAAATATCTTATCACCATTATTTATGACACTCGGGATTGTTATTGCATTAATTTTAGCTGTATTACCTCAGGTATTACCAAAAATAATGGAAGTTTCTATTGCTAAAAAACTTGATACAACGCTCGATCAATATCGAAAGTATTCTCGCCATATTTTAAAATATGGAACAGCACTTGCATTAATTATTCAGGTATTGTCAGGAACCATTTTCGCACCCGAGTTTAGTATTTCCGGAATGTGGGAAGCCACATTAATATGGATAGCAATCATCTTATTGGTCGTTCCACATCATTACGCAACAAAAATTTCTGCATTGCTACTATTAGGTTTATTTATTTACGGATTATCTAATGTTGGATTATTTCACATGTTAGATTATGGATTTTATGTAGCTATTATTTTTGTGCTACTCATTGGTAAAACAAAACTAGAAAATTGGGGTTTCCCTTTTCTTTATCTAGGAACAGGTCTTTCTCTTTGTTGGGTAGCTGTAGAAAAGTGGGTTTACCCGGCAATGAGTGTTGATATCATTCACAACCACGGCGTTCCGACATTTGGTTTTGCCCCAGAGGCATTTGTTGTAATGGCAGCATTTATTGAATTTGTTGTAGGATATTTACTTGTTGTTGGAATACTGAACCGATTATTAGCGGCAGTTCTCACGTTAATCTTCATTTCTACTACCATGCTATTTGGTACGACAGAAATAATTGGCCATTTTATGATTCATATCGTTTTAATTTTATTTATTATTGAAGGTGTCTCATTTTACAATCCACCAATAAGAATTCATAAAACGATTATTGATCAAATGGTTTTTGTATTTCTTAACTTTCTATTTGTTTTAGCAACATTTGTGTTGATTTACTATCGTTTTGCATAAAAAAATATTTTTACATTTTATCTGAACGTTTAAGGAAGTGTCGACGTATTATAGTTGTTCAATTATTTAATCTATCGTAGTGAAAGGTAGTGTGGAGGGCTTCGATTGCGGTTCTACTCTTCTGTCTTATTAGGAAAAAAATAAAAGTTGAAATGCCTAATTATATCTTAAGGTGTGATACATTTGGGGGAAAAAGAGCTAATAGAGAGTGCAAAGCGAGGTGATACCCTAGCCTTTGCGATATTGTTTAAGGAGAATTACCCATTTTTAGTGAAGTATCTTATAAAAGTGACAATGAACCCTGATATTGCTGAGGATTTGGCTCAAGAAACCATGATAAAATGCTTGGAGAAAATCAGGCTTTACAATGGCAATGCTAAATTTTCTTCATGGCTTATTACGATAGCAACGAATTTATATATTGATACTTTTCGAAAAAAGAAAAGAGAACAAAATTGGAAAAAACAAGAGCAGTCCAAGCGCAAATTGCAATGGCAGATCGAAAGCAAAAATGAAGAATGGACCGATGTTATGGATAGTCTTGCTAAACTTTCAGATGATGTCCGAATCCCAATTGTACTTAAACATTATTATGGATATTCATATGAGGAAATTTCTGAAATGGTAGGAATCGCAGAAGGTACAGTAAAGTCGAGGGTGCATAATGGGATTCTAGCCGTTAGAAAGGAGTTGAATCGGGTTGAAAAAGAAGAAAATCTTACACATGAACAACAAATCCAAAGATGAAATTGAGAGTCATGACCACGAAATGATAAGTGAAATAGCAACTAATTTACAAAAGCTTGATCAATCCTACTCTGTCTATTCTCCTGACTTACAGTGGTTTGAACAAATGGTAAAAGCTGAACAGGAGCAACATAGAAAAAAATTTAAAAGAGATATTTTCTTATTCAGTTTATGTGCAATAATTCTTTTAAGCTTGGGGCTAGTTGCTATTTTACATGTGCCTGGTGTATTCCTCGTCATTCAAATTGTACTTTCAGTTAGTCTTCCAATATTTGCATATCTGCTGCAAAGAAAACGAGTGACCCACTCATGATAACAAGTGATATTGTCGTGGTCTTACTAGTATTGCCGTTTTTAATTATCCAAAGTATATGGCTGTTTTTAGATGCAAGAAAACGAGGGCATAATTATTGGTTTTGGGGAATTTGGGGGTTAATTCAGGCACCATGGCCAACGGTCTTTTATTTTATTTTTGCACGGAAAATATTCCGAAAGTGAGTAATTTTAATGAAAAATCTAAAGTACATCATGCTAAGTGTAGCTACGATTGGGCAAATAGTCGGTATTATTTTTCTGTTTATTAATTTTAAAATTGCGATAGGATTTTATTTATGTTATTTGCTTGCACTTGTGATTTTATTTTGGCTGTTAATTCGTGAGAGGGTAAAAGAAAAAAAGGAGGATGAAGAAAATGATTATCGTAACTACTGAGTTTGTACCTGGAAAGGAAATTAAGGAGCTAAAAGGCTTTGTACGAGGAAGTACGGTTCAGTCCAAACATATCGGTCGTGATATAATGGCCAGTTTAAAAACAATTGTTGGTGGAGAAATTAAGGAATACACTGAAATGATGGAGGAAGCTCGTCAAAAAGCGATTGGAAGATTGGTTGAGGATGCAAAAGCAAAAGGGGCAAACGCAGTGATTTGCTTAAGGCTAGAAACATCAAGTGTAATGGCAAATGCCTCAGAAATTATTGCTTATGGAACAGCGGTGGTTGTTGAATAAAAAAATAGATTTGCAGAATTAGTTTGACAATTTCGTGAAAGGTGTTACTATAATAAACAGAATTAAATATGTTTTTCCACTAGGGGTGCCTTGTTAATAAAGGCTGAGATTAAAGTAAGACTTTAAGACCCTTAGAACCTGATCTGGTTCACACCAGCGTAGGGAAGTGGAGGTATGGGAATGTTTTATTTATTGCTATTTTATATTTCCGATACAACCACTTTCTTTGCAAAGGTAAAGATGGTGGTTTTTTTATTGCCTTTTTACCTTCGTTAGTCAAAAAGAAAAATAAAAGAAAATGGAGTGGTAAGAATGAAATTTTCACAGGAACTTAGAAAAGAAGTTGATCAAATTTGGAAGGCAAGCTTTGACCATCCATTTGTAAAAGGAATAGGCGAGGGTACATTGCCTATAGAATGCTTTCGTTATTATGTAATGCAGGATGCTTATTATCTATCTCATTTTGCAAAGGTTCAAGCATTAGGTGCAGCAAAGGCTTCTGATTTACATACAACCAATCGCATGGCTGTTCATGCGCAAGGAACGTATGAAGCAGAAATGGAGCTTCACAAGAACTTTTCCAATCGTTTAAAAATCACAAAGGAAGAGCAACAGAATTTTAAACCAGCACCAACCGCATATGCGTATACATCGCATCTATATCGAGCAGCTTACAATGGTGGTTTAGGAGAAATTATTGCAGCTCTTTTACCTTGTTATTGGCTGTATTACGAAATTGGTGAAAATCTTGCATCTAGTAAGCCTAAAGAACCAATTTACCAAGAATGGATTGCAGCATATGGCGGGGAATGGTTCAAAACATTAGTAGATGAGCAAATTGAGCGTCTCGATGTTCTTGCTGCGACAGCTAGTCAAGAGGAACGCAATCGGATGAAAGAGCACTTTATTATTAGTAGTCAGTATGAATTCGCATTTTGGGATATGGCTTATACACTTGAAAACTGGCCTGTTGTTCAAGAGAAGGTAGTAAAGTAGAAAACTAGAATCGAGGTTTATGAGATGAAAAAAGGATTAAAATTAACTGACATATTGGTCACAATTATTATTGCGCTTATTTTTGGGCTTGTCTATAAATTATGGGGACCATTTTATGGTTTGGTTTCAACATTCGGACTACATTTAGAGCAATTAACGTATGGAATGTGGTTTATTGCTGCAACTGTTGCATTTCTGATTATCCGCAAACCGGGTGTTGCATTACTTGCAGAGGTAGCAGCGGCACATGGGGAATTTATTTTCGGAGGAGAATGGGGTGTTGCAACACTTGCCTTTGGGATTCTCCAAGGACTTGGTGCTGAACTTGTTTTTGCTGCGTTCAAATATAAAAAATTTGACATGTTTACAGTGTCATTAGCAGCGGTAGCTTCAACGATTGCCTCATTAATTCTTGACTTTTATTATGGCTATATCGGAGACTTGGCGTTATGGAATTTATCATTATTGATTGCCGCGAGGTTTATCGGAGCTATTTTAATCGCTGGTATGTTTGCCTATTTTATTGTGAAAGCCCTAGAGAATACAGGTGTTACTAATCTAGTAAGGCCTGCTTCGAGTGATGACTATCGTGCACTAGATTAAATAGGGTGTTATCGCAAACGTTGTTATTTTTTACGTTTATAGAAAGTTAAAGAAAATAGTATTCAAGCAGCTTTTCTGCGGTGATTTTTACTAAGTATATAAGGGGAGGAGGGGAGTATGATTTTCCCTTCCATCTAGTTACTAAACAACAATCTCCCAGAAAAGAGCATTAAACAAGAGGTGTTTGTAATGACAGCAATTGCAGGTGTAACTAATTTACGCTTGAAGTTTCCAGGGATAGATTCGTTATTATTCAAAGATTTATCTCTCTCATTCCGAAAAGGAGAAAAGGTGTTATTATTAGGACCCTCTGGTTCAGGTAAATCAACCTTGTTACAAGTATTAACAGGCTTAATCCCGAACTCGGTTGAAGTTCCCATGAAGGCGGAAGAAGTTATGGTTCCGTCTTCTTGGGGATTCGTGTTTCAAGACCCTGATTCACAGTTTTGTATGCCATATGTGGATGAAGAAATTGCGTTTGTTTTAGAAAATTTAGGGGTACAGCCTGAGAAAATGCCTTTACTAATCAAGCATTATTTAAGACAAGTTGGAGTAGAATTAGATACTATTCATACTAATATAAATACTTTATCTGGAGGAATGAAACAGCGGGTAGCGATTGCATCGGTTCTCGCATTAGAACCTGAGGTTTTATTTTTAGATGAACCAACTGCAATGTTAGATCCTGAAGGTACAAAAGAAGTCTGGGATACGATAAAAACAGTAAGTGATAATCGGACACTACTGATTGTCGAGCATAAAATTGATCATATAATTGATATTGTTGATCGTGTGATTATCTTAAGTGATGATGGGAAAATCTTGGCTGACGGACCAAAAGAGGTTATTTTCCAAGAGCATCAGCATTATCTACGTGATCAAGGCATATGGTATCCTGGTGTTTGGGATAATTATTTAAAGAATAATGGAAAAATAGACCGTTACAACGAATCTAGAAACCAACATCCTATTCTTACGTTAAATAACTTTGCTGGGTATCGAGGTAAAGAAAAAAAAATAGATGTGAAAAAACTCGAAGTGTTTCCTTCAGAATGGATTGCAGTCATAGGTGAGAATGGAGCGGGAAAAAGTACGTTTCTCCTCTCTTTGATGAACCTCCTCAAAACAAAAGGTATGTACTTATTAAATGGTCATGATTATAAAAAGATGAAACGAATAACGGATTATGTGACGTTCGTCTTTCAAAATCCTGAATTTCAGTTCGTGACTAACTCTGTTTTTGAGGAAATTGCCTATTCACTGCGCATTGACCGTTGGGATGAAGAAAAGATTTTCAATCGAGTCAATGAGTTGCTAGAATTCTATCACTTAGAAGAACGAAAAGACAACCATCCTTATCAATTGTCAATGGGCCAAAAGCGTAGACTTAGTGTTGGAGCAGCCATTGTTAAAGAGCAACCGATTTTATTATTAGATGAACCAACATTTGGACAAGATGCAAAAAATACGTTTGCCATTTTAGAGCAATTGGAGCGCTTACGAGAAAAAGGTACCACGATAATCATGGTAACCCATGATTTGCAAATTGTTGAACATTTTGCAACGAGAGTTCTGCGTGTGGATAAGGGTATTTTAATTGAAGATTCTTCTACAAAAGATAAGATTGAATTAGCAACAGCTAAGTAGGGGGGAATAGAATGAACATTGATTTTTCATCTAATGAGACATGGCTTCATAAAAGTAATCCAAGTATAAAATTTATCATTCTCGTCATTTTGTTCATTACCATCCTCTTCATGCATAATATTAATTTCATGATCAACTTTTGGGTAGGAGTGCTTTTTCTATATCTTTTTTTTACGGGACACCCAAGTAAAAGATTGGCTCTTATTGCTTTGCCGTTTGTGGTTATTTTTATTACATCAGCTACATCAATGATGTTGTTTGGAAAAGGGGAAATAACTTGGTTTAAATGGGGGCTTATTCATATTACTGAAGAAAGCTTTTTTCGCGGACTCCATTTAGGTTTTCGAGGCCTCGTGTTTGCAGGATTAGGTGTAATTTTCTCCTTAACAACTAGACCTGTGTTATTATTTTATTCTTTTATGCAGCAACTTAAAGTAAAACCAAAATATGCGTATAGCTTTATGGCTGCAGTACGAATGATTCCAATCATGATTGAAGAGTTGCAAACATTGCGTTATGCCTTAAAGGTTCGAGGGGTACAAGATCAAAGAGGGATAAAGGCCTTTTATCAAAAGTTAAAGGCTTACTCGATTCCTCTGCTATCACAGAGTATTAGAAGAGCACATCGAATTGCAGTGGCAATGGAAGCGAAGCAATTTTCGAATACAAACAAGCGGACATTTTATTATAAGATTGGATTTTCAAAATTTGATATTAGCTTTGTGTTGTATTTTATTGTAATATTTATAGCATCTTATTATTTGGCTATGTATTTTCCATACTTTTTGAATCAGGATGTACGGTATTAATGAGAAAAAGGTTACTATAATGTGCGAAAATTCACTTAACGATTTCTTGCAATATGGTATAATAGATTTTGTATGATAATTGAAAAATAATCTTCACTAGGGGAGTCATAGTGTGACTGAGATGGAAAGAGTAATTTCCAGACCCTTTGAACCTGATCTGGTTTGTACCAGCGTAGGGAAGTGGGAAATGGTAGTCTATGCGTTATTGTTAGCCGTTAACCACTCTTTGCGAAGAGTGGTTTTTATTTTTTAAAAGGAGTATTTTATGGTGGATGATAAACAACTACATATTATCTCAACAGGAAAACAATCCATTGAACAATTTAGTCAGATTGCTAGTGAAATAGAAGAGTTTGTTAGCTATTTCCATATTCGAGAAAAGTCTATGACAGCAAACGATATCTATCAAATGGTCAATCAACTAACAAAAAAAGGCGTGCCATTGTCTAAAATCATTATCAATGACCGAATTGATGTATCTCGTATTGTTGGAGCAAGAGGAGTACAGCTAGGCTACCGAAGCCTACCGATTGACGCTGTCAAAAAAAGCTTTCCAGAGCTTATCATAGGCTCCTCCATCCATTCACTCAGAGAATTGGAACATTCCCAAAGGGGTGGTGCCGATTTTGTGGTATTTGGACATATCTTTGAAACAAGTTCAAAAAGGGGAATAACGCCTAGAGGAATCAGCTCATTGCAAGCAATTTGTCAGGCATCAAAAGTTCCTGTGATAGCAATTGGAGGAATAAAGCCAAATAATGTGGGTGCAGTGATAGCAGCAGGAGCAAAGGGAATTGCAGTGCTGTCAGGTGTATTAGAAGCAAGGGATCCTCTATCAAAGGTCAAAGACTATTTTACTAAACTTCATGAGGAGGAGAGAAGCATTGATTCAAACATTTGATGCAATAATAGTTGGCGGGGGAGTAAACGGAAGCTCCGTTGCCTTTGAACTATCCAAAAGAGGGAAAAAGGTTCTTTTATTAGAAAAGGACCGAATTGCAAGTAAAGCTTCGAGCGCAGCGGCTGGTATGTTAGCTGCTCAAGCAGAACTAGATGATGATGGCCCACTATTTCAGCTTGCCAAAAAGAGTAGAGGTATGTTCCCTAGGGTAGCTGATGAAATCAAGGAGCTCACAAGTATTGATATTGAGCTAATCAATGCGGGGATGTACAAAATTGCATTAACAGAACAAGATGAAGACCAATTCAAAAAGGTGATTAAGGTTCATCAAGCGGCAGGTGAACAAGCGGAGTGGTTATCGGGTGAAAAGGTAAGAAGAAAAGAACCTGTACTGTCGGATGAAATTCTTGGCGCGATGTTTGTTCCAAATGATGGTCAAGTTTCAGCACCGCAATTAACAAAGGGATATGTAAAAGCTGCTGTTGCGTTGGGTACAGAGTTAAAAGAGTATATTGATGTTCAATCCTTCATCGTCCGTAATGATAAGGTAGCCGGTGTCGTCACAAATGAAGGTGAATTTTATAGTGATAGTGTGATTGTTGCAGGTGGTGCATGGAGCGGTCGACTATTACAAGAAACAGGTTTGACTCTTTCAACTTATCCTGTGAAAGGTGAATGTTTTTCAGTTCTTACGAAGCGTCCGTTGCTAACAGGAACTATTTTCTCACATGGTTGTTATTTAGTTCCGAAAAAGGGTGGACGGTTGATTGTTGGGGCAACAGTAAAACCACATACATTTAATCAAACGGTTACAGTAGATGGAATTTCAACATTAATGTGTAAAGCACAAAAGCTTGTTCCTGAAATTTCTGGCGCAGAATGGGAAAAAGCATGGGCTGGTATTCGTCCGCAAACAGGAGATGGATTGCCATACCTTGGTGAACACCCTGCATATCAAGGCTTGTTTATTGCAACAGGGCATTTTCGTAATGGTATTTTACTATCTGCGATTACGGGTGAAGTGGTAAGTGATTTAGTGGAAAGAAAGCAACCAGCAGTTGATGTGACACCTTTCCATATTAATCGGACAACAGAAGTCTTGGTATAGTACTAGATTACAAAAGAGGTGTAAATGATGACATTAATAATTAACGGTGACCGTGTTACGGTGCCAGGCACCGTAGCAACAGTTTCAGAGCTTTTGAAACATTTTAGCATGGAACAGAAGGTTGTGATTGTTGAGTTAAATGAAAGAATACTAGAAAAGTTGGAACATCAAGAAACAAGACTTTCTGACGGAGATAAAATTGAAATCGTACATTTTGTAGGAGGCGGATGAACATGTTAAAAATTGGACCATATGAGTTTTCATCAAGACTATTATTAGGAACAGGGAAATACCCTAATTTTGATATTCAAAAAGAAGCAGTCGATGTGTCAGAAACAGAAATCTTAACGTTTGCTGTTAGAAGAATGAATATATTTGAAGCAAGTCAGCCGAACTTCTTGGAAAAGTTGGATCTTGATAGATACAAGCTTCTTCCGAATACTGCAGGAGCTAAAACAGCAGAGGAAGCTGTACGAATTGCAAAACTAGCTAAAGCTTCAGGATTATGTGATATGATTAAAGTTGAGGTAATTGGATGTCAAAAGACACTTTTACCTGACCCGATTGAAACATTAAAAGCTTCTGAAGAGCTATTAAAGGAAGGATTTATTGTTTTACCATATACATCTGATGATGTGTTATTAGCTAAACGATTAGAAGAATTAGGCTGTCATGCGATTATGCCAGGTGCATCGCCAATTGGTTCTGGCCAAGGCATTGTAAATCCATTAAATTTAAGCTTTATTATTGAACAAGCAAATGTTCCAGTCATTGTTGATGCAGGTGTTGGTACTCCATCAGATGCTAGCATTGCGATGGAATTAGGAGCAGATGGAGTGTTATTAAATACAGCTGTTTCAGGAGCAAAAGACCCTGTCAAAATGGCAAAAGCGATGAAGCTTGCAATTGAAGCGGGTCGTTTAGGCTATGAGGCAGGACGTATTTCTAAGAAGCGTTATGCAACTGCAAGCAGCCCGATGGAAGGATTGAGCATTGGTTGAGTGAACGATATTCTCGTCATGAAATCTTCGCTCCGATAGGGGTAGAAGGACAAGCAAAGATTCGAAAAAAACACGTATTAATCATTGGAGCAGGAGCCCTTGGTACTGGAAGTGCCGAGGGTCTTGTTCGGGCCGGGATTGGTAAATTATCGATTGTTGACCGTGACTATGTTGAATGGAGCAATTTGCAGCGTCAACAATTATATGTTGAGGAAGATGCGAATAACCGTATTCCCAAAGCGATTGCTGCTGAGAAGCGATTAAAGCAAATCAACTCAGATGTTGAAATTAAATCATATGTAATGGATGTGTCAGTTGAAGAAATTGAGAATCTTGTTCAAGGTGTAGATTTACTAATTGATGCGACAGACAATTTTGATACACGACTTTTAATGAACGATATTTCACAAAAATATAAGATTCCATGGATTTACGGAGCATGTGTTGGAAGCTATGGGATAAGTTATACAATTATTCCTGATGAGACTCCGTGTTTAAATTGTTTATTAGAAACAGTTCCATTAGGTGGACTCACTTGTGATACGGTTGGAATTATCAGTCCTGCAGTTCAAATGGTGGTTGCGTATCAAGTCACAGAGGCGCTAAAGATTTTAGTCGAGGATTTCAAGGCATTGAGGAAAAAGCTTGTATCCTTTGATTTATGGAACAACCAACATACTGCCATCAATGTTGATAAAGTTAAAAAGGATAGCTGCTTATCCTGTGGTACGGAAAAAACGTTCCCATATCTGTCATATTCTGCCCAAACTAAGTCTGCGGTTCTGTGTGGGCGCGATTCGGTCCAAATCCGACCTGCACAAAAGATGATCAGAGATTTAGACAGTTTAGCTAACATACTTTCTACGCAAGGTGGAAAAATAGAACAAAATCCATACCTTCTCTCTTTTTCTAAGGATAAGCATCGTTTAGTCATTTTTAAGGATGGTCGGGTATTAGTACACGGAACGAAGGATATTAGTGAGGCAAAAACACTATATCACCGTTATTTAGGATAATATTCTTCACAGGACAACATTGGAGGTAAAGAATGATGGTTGTAGCAAAAGCATTAACAATTGCAGGATCTGATAGTGGAGGTGGAGCAGGGATTCAAGCTGACTTAAAGACATTTCAGGAATTGCATGTGTACGGAATGTCAGCAATTACAGCAATTACTGCTCAAAATACACTAGGTGTTCAAGGGGTGTTTCCACTTTCAATTGAAGCGGTCACCGAACAAATAAAGTCAATTGCCGAAGATTTACACCCTGATGCAATTAAGACTGGAATGCTATTTAGCAGTGAATTAATTGAAGCTGTAGCAGATGCAATTAAAAGCGCTAATTGGGAAAAGCTTGTCGTCGACCCAGTGATGGTTGCAAAAGGTGGTGCCCCACTTTTACAGGAGCAAGCTGTTATGGCACTCAAAACGAAGCTAATCCCAATTGCGTATTGCATTACACCAAATATTCCTGAAGCGGAAGTTATTGTAGGGTATGATATTAAGACATTAGATGACAGAAAGAGAGCCGCAAAGGATATCTATGAGTTAGGTGCAAAGCATGTTGTCATTAAAGGCGGACATTCTGAAGAAAATGATGTCATTGATCTTGTATTTGATGGAGAAGACTATTTGCTTCTTTCTAGCCCAAGAAAAATAACTCAGCATACCCACGGAACTGGCTGTACCTTTGCTGCCGCAATTACAGCTGAGTTAGCAAAAGGAAAATCTGTCAAAGAAAGTGTCGAAGTTGCAAAAGCATTTATTCAAGCTGCAATTGAAGACAATTTAGGCATCGGGTCTGGACATGGACCAACAAACCATTGGGCTTATCGCGATCGAAGGAGAAGTGAATCATGAAGCCGATTAGTGAATTACTGAAGCTATACTTTGTGATGGGTAGCCAAAATTGTAAAGATGACCCGCGTGATGTATTACGAGGAGCACTTGAAGGCGGCGTTACTCTGTTTCAATTCCGTGAAAAAGGTGAGGGATCTCTTAAAGGTGATGAAAAGCTCCAGCTCGCTAAGGATTTGCAGCGTATATGTAAGGAATATCAAGTTCCTTTCATTGTAAACGATGATATTGATCTCGCGATTGAGCTTGATGCTGATGGTGTACATATAGGTCAAGAAGATGAAGCAATTGAAGTGGTACGTGAGAAGGTTGGAAACAAACAGCTCGGTGTCTCTGCACATAATATTAAAGAAGCAGAAATCGCAATTCAAAAAGGTGCTGATTATATCGGAGTAGGTCCAATGTATCAAACTAGTACTAAACCAGATGCGAAGGAAGTTCAAGGACCGAATGGAATCGAATTGATGCGTTCAGCTGGAATTACCATTCCAATTGTAGGGATTGGTGGAATTAACGAACTAAATGCAAAAGATGTCATTCATGCTGGTGCCGATGGTATCGCCGTCGTAACAGCGATTAGCCATGCTGATTCACCAAGGGAAGCGTCTATTCAATTACTTGAAAAAATGAGCAAAACTAGTAATTGACAATAGCATGTCCACGGTGGTAATCTAACTAAGGATATAAACTACTATAAAATGGAAAAGGAGGGCTCGCGTGATGAAAAAGGTAAGATTCATTGATTATCATATTCAAAAATTTGATAACGTGGCCCGTCCTTTCTTTCTAAACAAGTGAACACACTTAAAGGTTTAACTTGTTAGTCAAGCACAGGTCACGTATGTCGTGACGTGTGCTTTTTATTTAAAAAATGTAGTGTCAACCTTCTCGTTGCCACTGCTCATTTTTTAAAAGAGGCATTCGCTACAGCTGCGTTATGCCTCTTTTTTGTCTTTATCTACTTTTTTAAAAGGAGGATTTTAATATGCATGGAAACAAAACGTTAAAAATGGTAAAGGTAAAGGACCTTGATGGTGGTTAGTTAAGATTGAAATGAGAAGAGAGGGGAACAACAATGTTTTCAGTATTAGGGAAATTAAGTTGGTTTTTTAAACAAAATTGGAAAAGGTACACAGTTGCGATTCTGCTTTTAATCGCTGTTGGTATATTAGAAATTATTCCGCCTAAATTAATTGGTGTTGCGATTGATGCGATTCACGTGGGTAGTCTTACGATGACGAACCTCATCCAATACATTTTATTTTTACTAGGTTTAACAATTGTTATTTATGGTGTCACATATGTATGGATGTATCAATTGTTTGGAGGCGCATTCCTTGTTGAGCGGATTTTACGTAGTCGGTTTATGAGACATTTATTAAAAATGACTCCAACGTTTTATGAGAAAAACCGTACAGGCGATTTAATGGCTCGAGCAACAAATGATTTGAAAGCCGTTTCTACTACAGCTGGCTTTGGGATCTTAACATTAATCGATTCTACTATATTTATGTTAACGATATTATTAACAATGGGTATTTTAATAAGTTGGAAGCTTACGTTTGCTGCACTTATTCCACTTCCAATTATGGCGATTGTAATGCAGGTGTATGGAAAAAAAATTCACCAACGATTCATGGAAGCGCAAGATGCATTCGGTGATATGAACGATCAAGTGCTAGAATCGATTGCTGGTGTGCGTGTTGTACGTGCGTATGTTCAAGAAAAAGCAGATCAAGCTCGTTTTCAAAGATTAACAGATGATGTTTTTAAGAAGAATATTGAAGTTGCAAAGATTGACTCGTTATTTGACCCAACGATGAAAATACTAGTTGGAATTAGTTATATCATTGGTCTAGGGTATGGTGCGTACTTAGTATTTCACAATGAAATTACATTAGGTGAGCTTGTCTCGTTTAATGTGTATTTAGGAATGATGATTTGGCCAATGTTTGCGATTGGTGAATTAATTAATATTATGCAGCGTGGAAATGCATCACTGGATCGTGTCAATGAAACACTTTCTTACAAACCTGATGTTTCAAATTCAGATGAAACGGTGAAAGTCATTGCTCCTGATGAAATTGCATTTGAAAACGTGACATTCCAATATCCTTCTTCAACAATGAAAAATCTTACTAATGTTACGTTTAAAATTAAGCGTGGCCAAACGTTGGGGATTGTTGGGAAAACAGGTAGTGGAAAAACGACGGTTGTGAGGCAATTATTACGTGAATACCCAATTGGGGAAGGCGACATTACAATATCAGGAGTCCCCCTTGAAAAAATTGAAGTCGAAGATATTCAAGGCTGGGTTGGCTATGTTCCACAAGATCATGTGTTATTTTCTCGAACTGTTAAAGAGAATATCTTATTTGGAAAGACGGATGCAAACGATGAAGAGCTAGACAAGGCAATTGACCTGGCAGCATTTAAAAAGGATCTAACAATGCTACCTGAAGGATTAAATACGCTTGTAGGTGAAAAAGGTGTGTCACTTTCAGGAGGACAAAAACAACGGATTTCAATCGCTCGAGCACTAGCGGTTAATCCTGAAATTCTAATATTAGATGATTCGCTTTCTGCAGTTGATGCAAAAACAGAAACAAAGATTATCGAGAATATTCGCAGAGAGCGTGCTGATAAAACAACGATTATTACTACACATCGACTATCTGCCGTCGAGCACGCGGATTGGATTATTGTACTTGAAGATGGAGAAGTGGTGGAAGAAGGCAGGCATCATGAGCTTCTTGCACAAAAGGGTTGGTACAAGGAGCAATACGACAGGCAGCAAGTAGAAGAATTGCATGAAAGCGGGGTGAGCGTATGAAAGTAGGAAAACGCCTCATTAATTACGCACTTCTTTTTAAGAAAACAATTATTTTCGCACTCATTATGTTATCGGTTGCAGTGGCAGCTGAATTAACAGGTCCTTTTATTGCGAAGAAAATGATTGATGACCATATCTTAGGAATTGAAAAGCCATGGTTTGAAACAATGGAAGGAAAAGATGCCGTTCATTTCGATGGAACCTGGTATAAGCGTTCTGACAATTTTAGTTCAAATGATGAAAAAGGGAACGAAGCCCGAGTTGTGCAGGTAGGAAGGTCCTATTATTTTATCAAGCAACAGCTTGCATTTGAAGGGGAACGCTCCATTGTAGACGGAAACGTAAAGATTGTTAGAGATGGGAAGGAACAGTTATACGAGGCTGAGAAACTTTCAGCAAGTGATTTATATCAGTTTTACCGTCCAGAGGTTCCAAGACTAATTACCTTAATTGCCATTTATTTTGGCTTAGTGGTAGTTTCTGCTATTTTCACTTTCGTACAGCGTTTCTTGTTACAAACATCATCCAATCGAATTATTCAAAGAATGCGGGATGATGTGTTTGGGCAAATACAACGTTTGCCAATCCAATATTTTGATAACTTGCCAGCAGGGAAAGTTGTCTCAAGAATCACAAATGATACAGAAGCGATTCGAGAGTTATATGTAACTGTTTTAGCAAACTTCTTTTCAAGTTTTGTTTATATTACAGGTATTTATATTGCTTTATTTCTCCTTGATGTAAAGCTTGCGTTCATATGCTTGTTCATAATTCCAATTTTAATTGTCTGGATTAAATTGTATCGAAAGTTTGCTTCTAAATATAATCATAAAATCAGATCAATTTTAAGTGCAATTAACGGTATGATTAACGAGTCAATTCAAGGGATGACGATTATTCAAGCATTCCGACGCCAAGAAGAATCGAAGCAGGAATTTGAAGCATTAAATAAGGAGCATTTTGCGTATCAAAACAAAATGCTGAGTTTAAACGCATTAACCTCTCATAATCTAGTTGGGGTACTTCGAAACATAACATTTGTTGCACTCATCTGGTATTTCGGAGGAGCATCATTAGGGATCGGTACTGCAATATCGCTAGGAGTGTTATATGCATTCGTTGATTATTTAAACAGATTGTTTCAGCCGATTACTGGTTTTGTTAACCAACTTGCAATATTAGAACAGTCGTTGGTTGCTGCTGAACGTGTCTTTAAATTGATGGATGAAGAGGGTGTCGATGTTGAAAAGGCGTCAATCCCACGATATAAAGGCAATGTTGTTTTTGACCATGTAAATTTCGGTTATAAAGAAGGAGAATACGTCCTAAAAGACATTCATTTCGAAGCTAAACAAGGTGAAACGATTGCCCTTGTTGGTCATACAGGCTCAGGAAAAAGCTCAATCATGAATTTATTGTTCCGCTTTTATGATATCAAAGAGGGGAAAATTACGATTGATGGAATGGATATTCTATCAATGCCGAAACAAGATCTAAGAGAACATATGGGGATTGTACTGCAAGATCCGTATTTATTTACGGGAACGATTGCTTCAAACGTTAGCCTTGATGATCCTCGTATCACTCGAGAAAGAATCGAAAAGGCACTTAAGGATGTAGGAGCGGATAAATTGTTGAAAAATCTGCCTAATGGCTATGATGAACCAGTGATTGAGAAGGGCAGTACGTTATCATCAGGACAACGACAGCTTATTTCTTTTGCTAGAGCGTTAGCGTTTGATCCAGCAATATTAATATTAGATGAAGCGACAGCAAGTATTGATACTGAAACTGAAGCTGTCATCCAAGAAGCATTAGAAGTATTGAAAAAAGGAAGAACAACCTTTATTATTGCTCATCGACTTTCAACGATAAAGAACGCTGATCAAATCTTGGTACTTGATCGTGGGGAAATTGTGGAGCGAGGGAATCATGATGAGTTAATGAAAGAGCGCGGTAAGTATTATCAAATGTATCAGTTGCAACAAGGGAAAAATAGTAAGGCTGCAGGGTAAAAAGCAGGAAGACACCAGTGAAAAAGAGGCCACTGAAAAAGTCCCTCTAATATTTCAAAAGCACCCTTTCCTTCAAAGTTTTTGAAGGAAAGGGTGTTTTTTTGTCGAATAATTTAATCATCAATATGAAGTGGGTGTTAATGATGA
>Ga0180215_1000216_pt1 | contig 83049 bp, 81 predicted proteins | sample eDN3rd37CBELigBY_FD_128871 | JGI IMG/M metagenome (GOLD analysis project Ga0180215, IMG submission 128871) | Enriched backyard soil microbial communities from Emeryville, California, USA - eDNA 3rd pass 37_C BE-Lig BY (version 2) (version 2) | ecosystem: Environmental > Terrestrial > Soil >...
CCGAGATCGGCCAGATGATCGCCCAGGCGATGCAGAAGGTCGGCAACGAGGGCGTCATCACCGTCGAGGAAGCCAAGACCGCCGAGACCGAGCTCGAGGTCGTCGAAGGCATGCAGTTCGACCGCGGCTACCTCTCGCCCTACTTCGTCACCAACCCGGACAAGATGGTCGCCGAGCTGGAAGACGCCTACATCCTGCTCCACGAGAAGAAGCTCTCCAACCTGCAGGCCATGCTGCCGGTGCTGGAAGCTGTCGTGCAGACCTCCAAGCCGCTCGTCATCATCTCCGAGGACGTCGAGGGCGAGGCTCTGGCCACGCTGGTCGTCAACAAGCTGCGTGGCGGCCTGAAGATCGCCGCCGTCAAGGCTCCGGGCTTCGGTGACCGCCGCAAGGCCATGCTCGAGGACATCGCCATCCTGACCGGCGGTCAGGTGATCTCCGAAGACCTCGGCATCAAGCTCGAGAATGTCGGCCTCAACATGCTCGGCCGCGCCAAGAAGGTGTCGATCTCCAAGGAGAACACCACCATCGTCGACGGCGCCGGCAAGAAGGCCGAGATCCAGGGCCGCGTTGCCCAGATCAAGCAGCAGATCGACGAGACCACCTCCGACTACGACCGCGAGAAGCTCCAGGAGCGCCTCGCCAAGCTGGCTGGCGGCGTTGCCGTCATCCGCGTCGGCGGTGCGACCGAGGTCGAGGTGAAGGAGAAGAAGGACCGCGTTGACGACGCCCTCAACGCGACCCGCGCGGCCGTCGAGGAAGGCATCGTTCCGGGCGGCGGCACCGCGCTGCTGCGCGCTTCGGCCAACCTCAAGGCCACCGGCGCCAACGCCGACCAGGCCGCCGGCATCAACATCGTTCGTCGCGCACTGCAGGCTCCGGCCCGTCAGATCGCGGCTAACGCTGGCGCCGAGGCCTCCATCGTCGCGGGCAAGATCCTCGAGAACAAGTCCGCGACCTACGGCTTCAACGCCCAGACCGGCGAGTATGGCGACATGATCGCGCTCGGCATCGTCGACCCCACCAAGGTCGTGCGCACCGCGCTGCAGGACGCCGCTTCGGTTGCCGGCCTGCTGGTCACCACCGAGGCCATGATCGCCGAGGCTCCGAAGAAGGAAGCGGCGGCTCCGGCAATGCCCGGCGGCGGCATGGGCGGCATGGGCGGCATGGACTTCTAGTCCGGCCAGACCCGCACGCGAAATGCGAAGGGCGGTCCGCAAGGGCCGCCCTTTTTTCATGCGCGGCCGGGTTGCATCGCGGCGGCGTATAGCACCCTCGTCAGCGACACGGCCGGCCGCGTCCGGTTCCGCGCGCCCGACTGCATTTCCGTTGCGCGCGGCGGCAACGCTCTTGCCCGGGAAAACGCGTCGCCGGCGTTGAAGGCAATCAGGCGGCAGGCCGCGATCTGCTATACCGGACGCGAACAGGGCAGTCGGCGGGTGCCGCGCCCGCCGCGTGATGAAGTCCGGAACCGTCTTGCCCGAATATCTCCCCGCCCTCGCAGGCCTTGCGTTCTCAGCCTTCACCTCGGCGACGGTCCTGCCCGGCACGTCCGAGGCCGTCTACCTGGCGCTGCATCTTGCTGGAGCTGCGCCGGCGGCGCTTCTGCTCGCGGTGGCGAGCGTCGCCAACGTGGCCGGCTCCTGCGTGAACTGGCTGATCGGCCGGGCCGCCGCGCGCCTTCGCGGCACGCGCTGGCTGCCCGATGGCGAGACGCTGGCACGGGCCGAGCGCTGGTTCGGAAAATGGGGGAAGTGGTCGCTGCTGTTGTCCTGGGTGCCGGTCGTGGGCGACCCGCTGACGGTCGTCGCCGGCGTGCTGCGCGTGCCGTTCCCGGTGTTCCTGGCGATCGTGGCGGTCGCCAAGACGGCGCGCTACGCCGCCATCATGTGCCTCGCTCGATTGCTTTGAGCGAATCGGCCTCGCCGCGCGGCCGGGCGCTGCGCTCCGGTATCAAGCCCCGCGGCCAGAAGCGCATCACCAGCAGCAGGATCAGCCCCATCAGGAAAAGGCGCATATGCGGCGCGGCGTCCAGCAGCCGCACGCGCACCACGTTCGACGGATCGAGCCCCGACGTCAGCGTGTTCATAAGCCAGATGCCCGCCGGCTCCGCCTCGATCCAGACGAACCAGATCAGGAAGCCTCCCAGCACCGCCCCCCAATTGTTGCCGGAGCCGCCCACGATGACCATGACCCAGATCAGGAAGGTGAAGCGGAGCGGGTTGTAGCTGCCGGGCGTCAGCTGTCCGTCGAGCGTGGTCAGCATCGCGCCGGCGACGCCCACCACGGCCGAGCCGAGGATGAAGACCTGCAGGTGCCTGCGCGTCACGTCCTTGCCCATGGCCTCGGCCGCGTCGCGATTGTCGCGGATCGCCCGCATCATGCGGCCCCAGGGCGAGTTCAGCGCCTTCTCCGCCAGCCACATCACGATCGCCAGCACGATCGCGAACAGGACCGCGTAGCAGAGCTTCACGAAGATCGATGAGAACAGGATCGGGTTGGCGCCAAGCTGGCCCGCCAGGTCGAGGAACCACTGCGTCTGCTGCAGCTCGATCTCGATCGGCACCGGCCGCGGCAGGCCGGTGACGTTCTTCACGCCGCGCGACAGCCACTCCTCGTTCTTGATCACCGCCAGGATGATCTCGGAAATGCCGAGCGTGGCGATGGCCAGATAGTCCGAGCGCAGGCCGAGCGCCACCTTGCCGATGAACCAGGCGGCGCCTGCCGCCAGCAGCCCGCCGACAATCCACGAGAACAGGATCGGCAGGCCGAGCCCGCCCAGATAGCCGGTACGGCCGGGGTCGAATGCCTCCACGGCCTGCACCGCCGGGTTGAACACGGCGCGGATGATGAAGAAGCCGGCCGCCGCGGTCACCACCGTGGCCAGGGTGCGCCAGCGCGCGTCGACGCGCTTGCGCACCAGCACCACCGCCGCCACCGTCAGCACCAGCGCCGCGAGCGACAGCAGCATGCGCAAGCCGCCTGCCGCCCAGGCGCCCGCCACCGGCGGCATCGAGGTGAGCACGGCCGCAAGCCCGCCCAGCGCCGCGAAGCCCATGATGCCGACGTTGAACAGGCCGGCATAGCCCCACTGGATGTTCACGCCGAGCGCCATGATCGCCGAGATCAGGCACAGATTGAGGATGGCCAGGCTGACGTTCCAGCTCTGGAACATGCCGACGCCGACCAGCAGCAGCGCCATCACGCCGTAGAGAATGGCCCCGCGCGCGTTCACAGCACCCTCCCGCGGAACAGCCCGGTCGGGCGTACAAGCAGCACGATGACGAGGATCACGAATGAGACCGCGAACTTGTATTCGGTCGACAGCAGCTGGACGAGCCCTTCGGGCTGCATGCCGAGATATTCGAGGAAGCGCTTGTAGGCGTAGGTGATCGTCACCTCCGAGAAGGCGATGACGAAGCCTCCGGCGATGGCGCCGAATGGCTGGCCGATGCCGCCGACAATGGCCGCCGCGAAGATCGGCAGCAGCAGCTGGAAATAGGTGAACGGCTTGAAGCTCTTGTCGAGGCCGTAGAGCACGCCGGCGATCGTCGCCAGGCTGGCCGCGATGATCCAGGTGATCGCCACCACGCGCTCGGGATTGATGCCCGAAAGCAGCGCCAGATCCTCGTTGTCGGAATAGGCGCGCATCGCCTTGCCGGTCCGGGTGCGGCTGAGGAACCACCACAGCCAGACGACGATCGCCGCCGCGAACGCGATGGTGATCAGCACCGGCTGGCGGATCACCAGGCCTTCGGCCAGCCCGCTCCACGCCTTGAACTCGTTGGCAGTGACCACGAAGCGGGCGCCGTCGGCAAAGCGCTGGTCGTCGACGCCGATGACGAAGCGCACGATGCCGTTGAGCATGAACATGACGCCGATCGAGGCCATCACGAAGACGATGCCAGGCGCCTTCTGCACCCGGTAGAAGCGATAGACCGCGCGGTCGGCCAGCAGCGAGACGAGGATGGCGCCGACAATGCCGAAGGGCAGCGCCAGCAGCGCGGTCGGCAGCGGCGATATGCCGATGCCGATCGACTGCATCCACCAGGTCACGAGGATGGTGATCATCGCGCCAAACGCCATCAGGTCGCCATGCGCGAAGTTCGAGAAGCGCAAGATGCCGTAGATCAGCGTGACGCCGAGCGCGCCGAGCGCCAGCTGCGCCCCATAGGCGATGCCGGGCACGAGCACGAAGTTTGCAAACAGCACGAGCGCGTTGAGTATGTTCTCCATCGCTCAGCCCCCCAGGAACGACGCGCGGACTTCCGCGTTCGCCAGAAGCGCCTCGCCGGTGTCGGTGAAGCGGTTGCGTCCCTGCACCAGCACATAGCCGCGGTCGGCGATGTTGAGTGCCTGCCTTGCATTCTGCTCCACCATCAGGATGGCGATGCCGGTGGCGGCCACGTCGATGATGCGGTCGAACAGCTCGTCCATCACGATCGGCGACACGCCGGCCGTGGGCTCGTCCAGCATCAGCACGCCGGGCTTGGTCATCAGCGCCCGGCCCACCGCCACCTGCTGCCGCTGTCCGCCCGAAAGCTCGCCCGCCGGCTGGCGGCGCTTTTCCTTAAGGATGGGGAACAGGTCGAATATCTGCGTCATCGTGTCGGAGAAATCGTCGCCGCGGATATAGGCGCCCATCTCCAGGTTCTCCTGGACCGACATCGACGTGAACACGTTGTTGGTCTGCGGCACGAAGCCCATGCCGGCCTTCACCCGGTCCTGCGGCGAAAGGCTGGTGATGTCCTCGCCGCCCAGTGTCACCCGGCCCAGGCGCAGCTTCAGCATGCCGAACATCGCCTTCATGGCGGTCGACTTGCCGGCTCCGTTCGGGCCCACGATCACCACGATCTCGCCCTTGTCCACGGCGATGTCGCAGCTGTGCAGTATGTCGGCGCCGCCATAGCCTCCGGTCATGCCTTCGCCGGCGAGATAGGTCATGCGCCCGCTCCGGCCGCCCGCTTCGGGCGGTTCTTCAGGCCGCGGCCGAGATAGGCCTCGATCACCTGCTCGTCGGTCTTTACCTCGGCCGGGGTGCCGCGGAAAAGCACATGCCCTTCCGCCATCACGATCACCGGGTCGCAGAGGCTGGCGATGAAATCCATGTCGTGTTCGATCACGCAGAACGTATAGCCGCGCTCGCGGTTGAGCCGCAGGATGGCGTCGGCGATGGTCTTGAGCAGCGTGCGGTTGACGCCCGCGCCCACCTCGTCGAGGAACACGATCTTGGCGTCGACCATCATCGTGCGGCCGAGTTCGAGCAGCTTCTTCTGCCCGCCCGAAAGGTTGCCCGCCAGCTCGTCGGCGACATGCGCGAGCTGCAGGAAGTCGATCACCTCGTCCGCGCGCGCACGCACCTCGGCCTCGCAGGCGCGCACCCGCGCCGGCTTCAGCCACACGTCGATCAGGCGTTCACCCGGCTGCGCGCCGGGCACCATCATCAGGTTCTCGCGGACGGTGAGCGTGGAGAATTCGTGCGCGATCTGGAAGGTGCGCAGCAGGCCCTTGCCGAAAAGCTCGTGCGGCGGCAGGCCGGTGATGTCCTCGCCGTCGAGCCACACCTTGCCCGAGGTCGGCTTGTAGTGGCCGGCGATGACATTGAAGAGCGTCGTCTTGCCGGCGCCGTTGGGGCCGATCAGCCCGGTGATCGAGCCCTTGGCGATGTCGATGCTTGCGCCGTCGACCGCCCTGATGCCCCCGAAATGCATGTGCAGGTCGTCTACACGTATCATCCCGCCCCGGTTCCCCCTTGTGCGAACAGCCCGGCCATGGGCCGGGCTGTCGCTGTTCGTGCCACGCTTAGTGGAACTTGACGGTCTCGAACTTGCCGTCCTTGACGATGTACTCGCGATAGCTGCCGGCGGCTTCGCCGGGGCCGATCAGCTCGACATTGGTCGCGCCGACATAGTCGATGTCGCCGCCGTCCTTGAGGATCTGCAGGCCCTTGGCCAGCTCGCCCGCCAGGATCTTCTCGCCCGGCTGGTTGGCCACCGCCAGCACCGCGTCGCGGATGGCCGTGCGGTCGGTCGAGCCTGCCTTCTGGATCGCCAGCGCGATCAGCGCCGCCGCGTCGTAGCTCTCGCCCGTGTAGGAGGAGGACGGGTCCAGCCCGGCAGCCTTCGCCGCTTCGCTGAACTTCGCCATGCCGTCGCCTTCGGTGCCGGGGATCAGGCCGACAGTGCCGTCAAGGTCGGCGCCGATGGCGTCGATCAGGCTCTGGCCGTACATGCCGTCGCCCAGCGCGAACTTGTCGAACGCGCCCGATTCAACCGCCGCGCGGATGATGCCGACGCCGCCCTGGTCGACATAGCCGAGCACGACCAGCAGGTCGCCGCCGGCAGCCTGCAGCGCGGCCACTTCGGCCGAGTAGTCGCCCTTGCCGTCCTCATGCGGAGCGCTGATCGTGATGGTGCCGCCGGCCGCCTTGAACGCGGCGTCGAACGCATCGGCGAAGCCCTTGCCGTAGTCGTTGTTGGTGTAGGTCACCGCGACCGACTTCACGCCCTGGCCGACGAGCACGTCGGTGAGCACCTGGCCCTGGCGCGCGTCGGACGGCGCCGTGCGGAAGAAGAAGTCGTTGTCCTTGGCCTCCGACAGCGCCGGCGAGGTCGCCGACGGGGAGATCATCACCACGCCGTTCGGCACGGCGACGTTGTTGAGGATCGCGGTGGTGACGCCCGAGCAGTCGGCGCCCATGATGGCCGCCACGTTCTCGGCGGTCACCAGGCGCTCGGCGGCGGCGGTGGCGGCTGCGCTGTCGATGCAGGTGGAGTCCGCGCGCACGGGCACCAGCTTGGTCGAAAGCAGGCCGCTGTCATTGGCCTCCTTGAGCGCCAGTTCGGCGCTGCCGCCCATGCCGGGCGTGATCGATTCCAGCGGGCCGGTGAAGCCGAGGATGATGCCGATCTTGGTTTCTTCCTGGGCCGAGGCTACGCCGGCCGTCAGCAGCAGCGCTCCGGCGGCCGAGGCGGCCAGAATGTTGCGGATCTTAGAACGCATGATTTTCACTTCTCCCTGTTGCCTTTCTGTGCGCGGCTTCTCGTTCCCCCGGAACGGGCCGGCCGGAAAGTCCGGATACTCGTCTTGCCCAACCTCTTTGTAAAGCGCAAGCGGGGTTTTGCCGGTAACGTTGACGTTGGCGGAGATCGAATTTGCCTTGGGTGGGCAACGGCTCCATATGTCTGCCGCATAGTGAGGCACCCATGACCGACATCCGCACCGAGACCGACACGTTCGGCCCCATCGACGTTCCCGCAGACCGCTACTGGGGCGCGCAGACGCAGCGCTCGCTTCAGAATTTCCGTATCGGCACCGAGCGCATGCCGCTGCCGCTGGTGCGCGCGCTGGGCCTGGTCAAGCGCGCCGCCGCCGAGGTCAACATGCAGCTCGGCCGCCTCGACCCCGCGGTCGGCGGCGCGATCGTGGCCGCCGCCGACGAGGTCTATGAGGGCAGGCTCGACGACAACTTTCCGCTGGTGGTCTGGCAGACCGGCTCCGGCACCCAGTCCAACATGAACGCCAACGAGGTGATCTCCAACCGCGCCATCGAGATGCTGGGCGGGCAGATGGGATCGAAGAAGCCGGTCCACCCCAACGACCACGTCAACATGAGCCAGTCGTCCAACGACACCTTCCCGACGGCCATGCACATCGCGGCCGTGCTGGAGGCGCAGGCCGGGCTGCTGCCGCAGCTCGAATATCTGCGCGAAATCCTGGACGCCAAGGCGCAGCGTTTCGCAGGCATCGTCAAGATCGGCCGCACCCACACCCAGGACGCCACGCCGCTTACGCTCGGCCAGGAATTCTCCGGCTACGAGGCGGCGCTCGACCTCGCCGAGCGCCGCATCGCCGACAGCCTGGACGACGTCTACGCCCTTGCGCAGGGCGGCACGGCGGTGGGTACGGGGCTCAACGCGCCCGTCGGTTTCGACGTGGCGTTCGCCGCGCGCGTGGCCGAGATCACGGGCCTGCCTTTCCGCACCGCGGCCAACAAGTTCGAGGCGCTCGCCAGCCACGGCGCGCTGGCAGACCTGCACGGCTCGCTTGCCGCGCTCGCCGCCGACCTGTTCAAGATCGCCAACGACATCCGCTTCCTCGGCTCCGGCCCGCGCTCCGGGCTGGGCGAGCTCATCCTGCCGGAAAACGAGCCGGGCTCCTCCATCATGCCGGGCAAGGTCAACCCCACGCAGGCCGAGGCGCTGACCATGGTGGCCACGCAGGTGCTGGGCAACCAGACCACGGTGGCGATGGCCGCCAGCCAGGGCCATTTCGAGCTCAACGTGTTCAAGCCGGTCATCGCCAATGCGGTGCTGCAGTCGCTCCGCCTGCTGGGCGACGCCATGCGCTCCTTCGCCGACAACTGCGTCGCCGGCATCGAGCCGGACGAGAAGCGTATCGACGAGCTGATGCGCCGCTCGCTCATGCTGGTCACGGCGCTGGCGCCGAAGGTCGGCTACGACAACGCCGCGAAGATCGCCAAGACCGCGCACCGCAACGGCACCACCCTGCGTGACGAAGCCGTGAAGAGCGGCCTGGTGACGGCCGAAGAATACGACCTGCTGGTGCGCCCCGAGGAGATGACCCGCCCGGGTTGAGCTGACGCAATCGTGAACACCGAGTGAGCGACCGGTCCCATTCGTTGAACGATGTGTCGCCGCCCGGCGCGCTCGCCCCCGCCGCCCCGCACGCTATGTTGCGCACCACCCGGCGCGGATTCGCGCCGTCGCCGACAACTCAAAGCGAGACCCGCATCATGAATGACCTGACCCTTCTCATCTCCCGCATCTTCCTCGTCGTGCTGTTCCTGGTGTCGGCGCTCGGCATGCTGGCTTCCCCCGCCGGGATCGCCGGCTACATGGGCTCCATGGGTGTGCCCATGCCGGCGGTCTCCGTGTGGATCGTCATCGTCTGGAAGATCGTGGCCTCGCTCATGGTGCTGGTCGGCTTCCGCACCGGCCTCGGTGCGCTGGCGCTGGCGCTGTTCTGCGTGCTGGCGGCGCTGCTGGGGCACCTCAATTTCGCCGACCAGAACGAGATGACGCAGTTCCTGAAGGACTTCGCCATCGCCGGCGGCTTCCTCGCCCTCTACGTGGCCGGGCCCGGCGCCTATTCGCTCGACGCCCGCCGCGCGTAAGGCAGGCAGGGTGTAAAAAGGCCCGCTTCGGCGGGCCTTTTTTCATGCGCGGGATGGTGAGAGCCTCCGTTCGCAGCCGCGCTGCCTTGTCCTGACGCAGCAGCGCGGGCGGGGACGGTTTCTCGTCCGTCAGGCGCCGCGCGCAGCGCCCAGCGCCGCCGCCAGTTCGGCGATTGTCGCGGCGTCCCGTTCCGGGCGCTGCTTGCGCGAGGCGACGAGGCAGGCCTGCGAACGCAGGATCACGCCGTCGGACAGCACCTTCAGATGGTTGGCGCGCAACGTCGAGCCGGTGGTGGTGATGTCCACGATCACGTCGGCCGAGCCGGCCGCCGGCGCGCCCTCGGTGGCGCCCAGGCTTTCCACGATGCGATAGACCTGGATGCCGTGCTGCGCGGTGAAGAAGCGCTGCGTCAGCCGCCAGTATTTCGTGGCGATGCGCAGCCGCCGCCCGTGGCGGGCGCGGAAATCGGCGGCCACGTCGTCGAGGTCGGCCATCGTGTCGACGTCGAGCCATACATCCGGCACCGCCACCACCACGTCGGCGCGGCCGAAGCCCAGCGGCGCGGCGACCTCGGTGCGCGCCTCCGAATCCGCGATCGTCTCGCGCAGCAGGTCCTCGCCGGTCACGCCCAGGTCGACGGCGCCGGCGCCGAGCTCGCGCGCGATCTCCGAGGCCGACAGGAACACCACCTCCACGTCGTCGCGGCCGGCCAGCGTCGCGCGATAGCGGCGCACGTCCTCAGGCTCGACCACCGTCAGGCCGGCCCGTCCCAGATGCTCGACCGCCTGTTCCTTGAGCCGGCCCTTGGAGGGCAGTGCGAGGGTCACGCTCATCGCCCCATCCTCCCCTGCGAAGCGGGGGAGGGGGACCATGCGCAGTATGGTGGAGGGGGCGCAAGGAGCACGATCGCAGACATGCCGCTCATCGCCCGGCCTCCAGCGCTTCGCCCAGCCGGTCCAGCCACACCGAGAACCCGACGCCGGGGATGGGCTTGCCCGCGCCGAGCAGGGTGAGCAGCCGGTCGTAGCGGCCGCCGCCGGCGAGCGGGCTGTCCGAGCCCGGCAGCGAGATTTCGAACACCAGGCCGGTGTAATAGTCGAGCGGCCGGCCGAACGCCGCGTCGTATTGCACGCCCTCCGCGTCAAGGCCGTGTCCCGCTATCCTTTCGGCGCGGGCAGCGAAGCGCGCCAGCGCCGCCGCCAGCGAAAGCTGCGACTTCGCGGCGAAATCCTCCAGCGCCGCGGCGGCCTGCGCCAGCGGCACGCGGATCGCCAGAAAATCCTTCAGCGCCGCCAGCGCCTCGTCCGAAAGCCGCACGCTGCGCAGGTCCGATTTCTCGATCAGCCGGCGGGCGATGTCCAGCGGCGAACGCCCAGCCAGCGGCGAGATGCCGGCCTCGGCCATGCGTTCCGCGATGTGGGCTGCCAGCGGCTCCGGCTCCCCCGCCATCACCAGCGTGGCCGCCGGCTCGGGCAGCACGCCGTTGCGCGGCGGGTGGGCAAGGTCGGCAAGTGCTGCTTCCAGCGCGCCGGCGGAGCCGAAGGCGCGCGCCAGCCGCTTCTGCCAGCCGCGCGGCAGGCCGAGCGCGGCCAGAACCGCCTCGAACACCGACTGGTCGCCCACCACGACCTCCACCGCCCGGCCGGGCAGCACGCGGGCGATCAGGGCTGCGGCGTCGGCCACCGAGCGCGCGTCGGCCGCAGCCGTGTCGGCCTCGCCCAGATCCTCGATGCCGGCCTGGAAGAACTCGTTGGCGCCCTCGCGGCGCTGGCGGAACACCTCGCCCAGATAGGAATAGCGGCGCGGCGTCGAGGCGCGCTTGGCGATGTGGTCGAGGCACACGGGAATCGTGAATTCCGGCCGCAGGCACAGGGCATCGCCGGTCTCGCTCTCGGTCAGGAAGATGCGGCGGCGCAGCGCCTCGCCCGCCATGTCGAGAAACGGGTCGGCCGGCTGGATCACCGCCACCTCGGTCAGCGGCGCGTCGCGCTCGGAAAACAGCGCGATGATGTCGGGCGCGAAGGAGGGCAGGGTGGTCATGGGCTTGCCGGACTCACCCCTTCGCCCGCTCTTGCGCCTGCGCCGACAGCACGCGGCGCACGCCCTCGACCAGCTCGCCTTCGGCGACGGAAAACTGCGCCGGGCGGCTCTCGCGCCATTCGGCGTTGTCGGTGATGTCCTCGGCCGCCTTCGCGCCGGCCACCAGGTCCTTGATCTGCACCTCGCCCTTTGCGCGCTCGTCCCCGCCCTGGATCACCACGCAGGGGCTGCCGCGCCGGTCGGCATATTTCATCTGCGCCTTCATGCCGGCGCCGCCGAGATACATTTCCGCGCGGATGCCGGCGGCGCGCAGCGCGGCGACCATCTTCTGGTAGCGGCCGAGGCTCTCCGTGTCCTTGTCCATCACCAGCACGACCACCGGCGCCAGCACGTCCGACATGTCCAGCTTGCCGAGGTTCTTCAGCGCCGCGGTGAGGCGCGACACGCCGATGGAGAAGCCGGTCGCCGGCACCGGCTCGCCGCGAAAGCGCGACACCAGCCCATCATAACGCCCGCCGCCCGCCACCGAGCCGAAGCGCACCGTCTCGCCGTCCTCGTTGACCACCGGGAAGGTCAGCTCGGCCTCGTAGACCGGGCCGGTGTAATATTCGAGCCCGCGCACCACGGAGGCATCTACCATTATGCGATCTGCATCGTATCCCGCTGCGAGGCATAAGGTCGATATCTCTTCCAGTTCGTCTACGCCTTGGGATCCCGCGGCAGACCCAGCAACAGCGTCGCGCCAGAATCTAAAGGACATGGCGGCAGAGCGATAGGTTTCCTCACCGGCGAAATTAGGAACTGGTGACCGGGCATCCGCGTCCGTAAGGTCAGTTCGACTCTCCCTGAAGGCAGTTGAGAGGTAGCTGCTTATCCGGTCGATTTGCTCGTCGGAGAGCCCCGCTCCCTTTGTGAAGTCGCCGCTCTCGTCTAGCCGCCCTTTGCCAAGCAATTGTTTCACACCAGCGATGCCGAACTTGTCGAGTTTATCAATGGCTCGGAGGACGCCCAATCTCTGGCCGGGTCCCTCGATGGAGTTGGATTCCATTAGCCCATCCAGCACCTTGCGGTTGTTGACGCGGATCACATAATCCCCGCGCTTGATGCCGACGGCTTCCAACGTATCCGCCATCATCATCGCCATCTCGGCGTCCGCCGCCACGCCCGGCGTGCCGACAATATCGGCGTCGAACTGCATGAACTGGCGGAAGCGGCCGGGGCCCGGCTTCTCGTTGCGGAAAACCCAGCCCGAGCGGTAGCTGCGATAGGGTTTCGGCAGCTGCTCGAAATTTTCGGCCACGAAGCGCGCCAGAGGTGCCGTCAGGTCGTAGCGCAGCGACAGCCACTGCTCGTCGTCGTCCTGGAAGGAGAACACGCCCTCGTTGGGGCGGTCGAGGTCGGGCAGGAATTTTCCCAGCGCATCGGTATATTCGATCAGCGGCTGCTCCACCGGCTCGAAGCCGTAGAGCTCGTAGACCTCGCGGATCTTCGCCGTCATCGCATCGACCGCGCGTATGTCGGCCGCGTGGCGGTCGGTGAAGCCGCGCGGGAGCCTCGCCTTCATCCTGTCCGCCTTGTCAGCCATGGGAATTTCGCCTGTCGTCACTTTGGATTGTTGTTGCACGACGCCATGCAACGAATGCGCGCGGTTCCTAGCGGAACAGGGCGAAAGCGGCAAGGGCGAGGCAGCGGGTCAGGCCGATACGCCGCGCCTCACCTCCCCCTTGAGGGGACCCGGCCAACAGCCATGGGCGGTTGGCCGGGTGGGGTAGCGGTTGACACGCGCGGCGGCGATGCCGGCGCTATCTCCCCCCTTGCGGGGGAGAAAGCAGATTCCCGGGCTTGGCGAAGCCAAGTCCTTGGAATTTGCAAGAGAGGGGGTCGTCCCGGCCGCACCGGCACCGCCCGTAGCCCAGGCCTATGCGCGCCTCAGCTGACGATGCGCAGGTTCGACAGCTCGTCGGCGATCTTCTTGAAGATGTCCGAAAGCGTGCCGCCGGTGGCGTTCCAGTAGAGCTTTTCCGGCTTGCCGTCGGCGCCCTTGCGGAAGCGGGATTCGGAGGCGCAGGACTTCAGCGCCTCGATCGCCTTGTTCTCCCCCGAATTGGTGGTCGACAGGTCGAGCGACACCGTCATGACGATCACGCCGCCTGCCCTCGCATTGGCGCAGGTCGCCGCCATCTGCTGGTTCAGCGCTTCGGTGTAGTTGCCGTTGGTGTAGTTGAAGGCGCCGACGCTCGTGCCCATGAAGAGCCGGGTCGCGGTTTCCCCACTCTGCGAAACGCCGGTGTAGCCATAGGCCGCGTAGGTGGACTTGTTGCCGGCGGGGTCGCCGCCGGGCGCCGAATAGGTGTTCTCGCCGTCGGTCAGCACGATGACGACCTTGTCGTTGCCCTTTTCGCTTTCGGACCGCCCTTCCGCGAAGGGCTGGCCGCTGGAAACCACGCGCCAGCCCCAGGCGATGCCTTCCGGCACGTTGGTGTTGCCGTTGGCGGCCATGGCGTCGATGGCGCCCTTCACCTTGGCCAGGCCTTCGCTGGTGGTGACGTCGGTCAGCGGCGTGATCGGGCTGGTGGTGCAGGAATAATTGGGGCCGCTGCCCTGCGGCGAGGTGGCGCCGTAGGGCCGCACCTCCCAGTATTTGGCCATGTTCTTCTGCCGCGTGGCGCCCGAGGCGTCCTCGGTGCCGTCGTTCCACCAGTTGTTGGCGGCGCCCAGCGCGTCCGGCGTGGGGTCGGCTTCGGTCGCCCAGCGGTCGCCCGGCTCGTCCGGCGCGAACATCGGCACGAAAAGCGAGGCGGGGTCGCCGAAGGGTATGCCCAGCTCCGACACGCCGGCATCGGGCGGCGCGTCGTTGACGTTCAGCGGCCAGGGCCGCGCCTCAACGCAGCCCTGCCAGGTGGCGAACGGGCCGAAGGCGCTGTCGACATAGTGGCCCGTCTCGCGCCACTCGCCGCGGGTGCAGGCGCCCCGGTTGTTGTAGCGCGTGCACACATATTCCTGGCCGGTCGCCACCCACTCGCGCGCCTCGACCTTCTTCATGTCCTTGTAGAGCGAGAAGCGCGACAGCACCTCGTATTCCTCCTCGCCCCAGGCCGCGCCGCGCTTGCGCCAGATGCCGCCGGTCTTTTCGGCGTAGCGGTCGGCCGCGTTCAGCGTGCTCCAGTCGAAATTCTCGTGATGCACCGGCGAAAGGCCGAGCGTGTCCATCCAGCCGGCGGCGGCGTTGAGCGGCCCCACATTCACCGAGGCCGCGAAGGGCACGACCCCGAACTGCACCGGCTTGTCCACCTGCTTCAGCTGCTGGCCCTGCAGCGCGATCGTGTCGACCAGCTGCTTGGCGGCCGATTTCAGCAGCGCCATGCGCTTCTGGCCGGAGCCCGAGCCGGTGAAATCCATCGAGCCCGAATTGTCCAGCACCAGCGCCACTTCGAGCGTGTTCTTCAGCCGGATCTCGGTGGCCGCGGTGAAGTTGATGGTCTGCTTGCCGTCGCCGCCGCGCATGCTTTCGAAGACAGGGAAGAAATAGGGCCGGTAGGCGAGCGTTGCCGACATCTTCAGCGTGCCGCCGCCGGTGTCGCTCGACGGCAGCACCACGGAAAGCTGCGCGTCCGACGGCTTCACCGGGCCCAGATTGGCGTCGAAGAAATCGCGCGCATAGGCAAGCACGGCCTCGTTGGTGGCGCCGGAGACGAAATGGCGGGCCGTGGCGATGCCGGCCGCGTCGAGCGCGTTGAGCGTGGCCTGCCGCTGGCGGTTCATCTCCGCATAGTCGACCGCGAGCGCCAGCCCGCCCATCAGCGGCACGAAGGCGGCAGCCAACGCGATGGCGTAATTGCCGCCAGTCTCTCCGAGAAACTTGCGAAACATGTGAATGGAACGCCCCTAGCCTGCCCGGCAGCATGACAGCTGCGTGCTAACGCGCGGTTCCCCGGGCACATGCAATTTGGCCGCCGGTCTTTGCGGTTGCTTAACCATCGCGCGCCGGCCGCAAAAAAAGGCAAACGCCCCGCAGGTCAGGGACGGGGCGTTTGCTTATGCCTGCCGGCTTCCGGCGTGTCGCGATCAGCTCACGAAGCGCAGGTTCGACAGCTCGTCGGCGATTTCCTTGAACGTCTTCGACAGGTCGCCGCCGGTCGAGTTCCAGAACAGCTTGGCCGGCTTGCTCGGATCGGTGGCGTCCTTGCGGAAGCGTGAATCCGAGGAACAGGCCTTCAGCCCGTCGATCTGGGCCTTCTGCGCGGCGTTGCTGGTCGAAAGGTCCAGCGCCACCGTCATCACGATCACGCCGGCGGTCTTGGCGTTGGTGCAGGTGGCGGCCATCTGCTCGTTCATCGCCTTGCTGTAATTGTCGTTGGAGAAGTCGGTCTTGCTGACCGAGCCGCTGGTGCCCATGAACAGCCGGGTGGCGTTGCCGCCGCTCTGCGTCACCCCGGTATAGCCGTAGGCCGAATAGATCGACTTCATGCCGGCATTGTCGCTCGAGCCGAGCGACGAGGGCGTGTAGTAGGTGTTCTCGCCGTCCGTCAGCACGATCACCACCTTGTCGTTGCCGCGCTCATGGTCGGGCCGGCCCTCGGTGAAGGGCTCGCTGCCCGACACCACGCGCCAGCCCCAGGCGATGCCCTCGGGCACGTTGGTGCCGCCGAGAGGCCCCATCGCGTCGATGGCCGCCTTGATGCCATTGAGGCCGGCCGTCTTGGTGACGTCGGTGAGCGGGGTGATCGGCTTGGTGGTGCAGCTCTGGTTCGGGCCGTCGTCATATTGCGCGGCGGCGCTCATCGTGCCCTGCGGCGCCGGCGTGAAATATTTCACCATCGACTTCTGCCGCGCCAGCTGGTTGGCGGTTGTCGTGCTGGTCGAGGTCGAGAGGTCGTCCCACCAGCTGTTGGCCGAGCTGAAGGTCTTCACGCGGCCGTCGCTGTTCTTGGTCCACACGTTTCCGACCTCGTCGGGCGCGTACATCGGCACGAACAGAGTCGCCGGCGTATTGGCGTTCGGCACCGTGTTGTCCTTGTCGTAGGGGTGCGGGCGCGTCTCCACGCAGCCCGCCCAGCTCGCATAGGAAGCGAGCGTCGGCACGTCTTCGTAGACGTCGACCGTCTCGTTCCAGCAGGTGTAGGTCCAGCCCTGGTAGCCGCATTTGCGCTCGGTCGTGGTGCCGGTCTTCTGCCTGGTGGTGCCGGTGATGCGGCTCACGTCATTGTACATGGAGAAGCGCGAGACGATCTGGTTCTCCTGCGCCTTCCAGCCGGCGCCCTTCTTGTACCAGATGCCCGAGATGTTCTGCACGTAGCGGTTGCCGTTGGCGGCCGCCTGCGACTGGCTCATCGTGCTCCAGTCGAAATTCTCGTGATGCACCGGCGACAGGCCCTTGGTGTCCATCCACGAGGCGTTGGCCTTGTCCGGGCCCACATTCACCGATGCGGCGAACGGCACCAGCGCGAACTGCACCGCCTTGTCCAGCTGCTTGATCTGGGTGCCCTGCTGCGCCAGCGTGTCGACCAGCTGCTTGGCGGCGTCCTTCAGCAGCGCGATGCGCTTCTTGCCCGAGCCCGAGCCGGTATAGTCCATCGACCCCGAATTATCGAGCACGAGGGCGACTTCGAGCGTGTTCTTCAGCTGCAGTTCGCTGCTGGCCGACAACGCCACCTGGTCGGCAAAGGACGGCAGGAAATAGGGCTTGTAGGTGAAGTCGGCGATCAGCTTGATCTTGCCGCCGCCGGCCGTGTCCGTGGGCAGCTGCACCTTCAGCTTTGCGTTGCCGGGGTCGACGCCGTCCAGATTGGCCACGAAGAATTCGTTGGCGTATTTGACGAGGTCGTCGGTGCTGGAGCCCTCGATCAGCCGCCGCGCGGTCGCCACGTTGGCGGCGTCGAGCGCGTTGAGGGTGAGTTGCCGCTGCCGCGACATCTCGGTGTAATCGATAGCGACGGCCAGCGCGCCCATGATGGGCACGATCGTGATCGCCGTCATCATCATATAGTTGCCGCGCCGGTCGGCCAGGAAACGACGAAACATAACGCCACACCCCGAGAAAAGCCGGTTCTTCAGGCTGCAGTGTCTCACACAGAGCTTAAGGCGGGATGTTGCGGGTATTTCGAAAGCATCCGAGCGGATAAACCGGATGTTTACATGTTGACGAGCGCTGCCTGCCGCGCGGCGGACGAGCGGACCCGGCGCGGGCCGGAGAAACGCTCGCCTTCCATCAGGTCTATGCCAAGGTCGATCAGGCCGACGGCGTCGTCGTCGCGCGCGACGCCGGTGGCGATGATGGCGATTCCGGCGGCCGCCGCCGCTTCCGACAGTTCGAAGCCGGTGGGGGCCTTGCGGCGCATCCTCTCGCGGTCGAGCAGCCGGTTGGCCGGCAGTTTCAGGAAATGCACGCCGCGCGCCTTGGCCTGCGGCAGGTCGGACGGCTCCGCCTCCCACCCCTCGACCGCCAGCCGGAAACCTGTGGCGGTCAGCAGGTCCAGCCCCTCGCGCGCTTCGCCGCGCGCCGAAAGCAGCGCGGCCGGTATGGAGAAGACCAGCGAGGAGGTCAGCGCCCTGTGGATGCGCCCGAGCTCCGCCACCGCCTTCGTTTCCGCCGACGATCCGAGCAGCGCCTCGGAAATGGCCACGTGGAACGGCATGCGCTCGGTGGCCGTGCCCAGCTGGCGGCGGCCGGCCGCAACCGCCGCGCGCACCATCGCGGCCTCGAAGCCGGCCTGGTCGAGCCCGGTCACGGGCTGCGCGAGGCGGCGGATGTCGAGACCGCGCCCGCTGTCGGTAGGTTCGACATGCGCGTGCACCTCGAAGCCGGTCGCCGCGCTCTGCGCCACGGAGATGATCGGCTGCAGGCTGACCTCCAGCGTGCCCTGTGCCAGCGCGTCGACCAGTGCTGCCCGGATCGCCTCTGGCGCCGACGGGATGTCGACATCGCCCGTGCGCTCCAAGGGCGCGGCCGCGTTCGCGCGGTAGGCCGGCGCTTCCTCGCGTTCGCGTTCGCGCGGCAGGCTTGGAGCTTCGTCGCTGCCGGCCGGCGCGTCGGACGCCGCAAGTTCGGTGAGCGCCCGGATTTCTTCGCCGATCCTGCGGTTCAGTTCGCCCAGCGAGGCGGCCTCGCGATCGCTGCGCAAGGTCAGGTCGCGCAGCGCCATCTCGATCGAGCGGGAAAAGCGCTGGAAATCGGCCTGCGCCTTGCGGGCGCTGTGGACGGCGAACAGCGCAGCTGCGACGGCCACCGCTGCCAGCACCAGCGCCAGCATGGGAAGGATGGTGGAGTGGACAACCGGCGTATCGGGGCTTTGCGCGCTGGAGACTTCCAGCACGCCGACCAGCGCCAGAAGCACCAGCAGGGAAAACGCACCCTTTCGCAACATATGTCTACCAACCCGTCACGCCCAACGCGGGGATGCCGCGCCGGTTCCACCCCTATCGGGTGCCCCGAGGCTTTGTGCCACCTGGGGCAGGGCCTGTTAAGTGAAAGCTCGTGACAGGGTGAACACGTTCGGTTAATGCGGGCCGGTTCACGCGGGCGATCCCGGCCGACCGACCCGAAAACACCAAGAGCACGATTTGCATGGCCGACGCGCCGAGACAGCCCCACAGGCTTGACGAAATTGCCGGTCCCTATGCCGCCATCGTCTGCGACGTATGGGGCGTGCTCCACAACGGGATTGCCGCCTTTCCCGCGGCGGTGGCGGCGCTGACACGGATGCGCCAAGCCGGCAAGGCGGTGGTGCTGGTGACCAATGCGCCGCGACCCGGCGAGGTCATCGAGGCACAGCTGGCGCGGCTCGGCGTCGCGCGCGAAAGCTGGGACAGGATGGTCACCTCCGGCGACGTCACCCGCCACCTGATCGCCGATGGCCCGCGGCGCATCTTCCACATCGGCGACGAGGACGACCTTTCCATCTACGAAGGGCTCGATGTCGAGCTGGTGGAGGAATTCGAGGCGCAGGCCGTCGTCTGCACCGGCCTTTTCGACGACGAGGTGGAGCGCCCGGAAGACTATGCCGAGATGCTGCGGCGGCTGCGCGCCCGCGACCTGCCTTTCATCTGCGCCAACCCGGACATCGTGGTGGAGCGTGGCGACCGCCTGATCTGGTGTGCCGGCGCACTGGCGCGCGACTATGCGCATCTGGGCGGCCGCACGCTGATCGCCGGCAAGCCGCACAGGCCGATCTACGACGAGGCGCTGTCAGTGGCGGCGCAGCTGCTGGGCCGCCAGGTCGCACCGGACGAGGTGCTGGCCATCGGCGACGGCATGCTGACCGACGTCAAGGGCGCCGTGGGCGCCGGGCTGGACGTGCTGTTCATCACCGCCGGCATCCACGCTTCCGAATATGGCGATCCGCTGCGGCCCGACCCTGCGCGGCTGGCCGACTTTTTCCGCCGGCAGAACCACGTGCCGCTGGCGATCATGCCGCGCCTTGCTTAGATGGCGCGCATGGGCGGCACCATCCTGCGCATCACCGACCTGGCCGACCTGCCCGCCGCGCTGCGCGGCGGCGTGGTGGCGATCGGCAATTTCGACGGCCTGCATCGCGGCCACCAGAGCGTGATCGAGCGCGCGCTGCAGGAAGCGCGGCAACGCAAGGTGCCGGCGCTGGTGCTGACCTTCGAGCCGCACCCGCGCGCCTACTTCCGGCCGGGCGAGCCGCTGTTCCGGCTGACGCCGGCGCCTCTCAAGGCGCACATCCTGTCGATCATGGGCATCGACGCCGTGGTGGAGCTGCGGTTCGACCAGGCGTTTTCGCAGACCGGCGCCGACGATTTCATCAGCCGCATCCTGCACGAGGGGCTGGGCATCAGCCATGTCGTCACCGGCTACGACTTCCATTTCGGCAAGGGCAGGCAGGGCAATCCGTCCTTCCTGCGCGAGGCGGGCATGCGCCATGGCTTCGGCGTTACCTGTGTCGAGGCCTATGACGACGAAGGCGGTGAGGTCGTGTCGTCGAGCCGCATACGCGCGCTGCTGGCTGCGGGCGAAACTGCCGAGGCCGCCGGCCTGCTCGGCTACCGCTTCACCGTCGAGGCGCAGATCGTCCATGGCGCGAAGCTCGGCCGCACGCTCGGCTTCCCGACCGCCAACATGGCGCTGCCCGACGATACCGTGCTGAAGCACGGCATCTATGCCGTGCGCCTGCGCCGTCCGGATGGCTCGCTCCACGACGCGGTCGCCAGCTTCGGCCGCCGCCCCACCGTGGAGGAAAACGGCACGGTGCTGCTGGAGACCTTCCTGTTCGACTTCGCCGGCGACCTCTACGGCGAGACCTGCACCGTGTCCTTCTTCGGATATCTCAGGCCCGAACTGAAGTTCGATGGTCTCGATCCGCTGGTCGTGCAGATGAAGCGCGATGCCGAGGAGGCGGGCGCTCTGCTGTCGGGCGTGCGCCCGCTGGGCGAGATCGATCTCGCGCTGGGGTTCTAGGTCGGTCTAGCTTGCGAGCGTCAGCCCCAGATGCTCGGCATAGGGCGAAAAGTCGCGGTCCTGATGCAGAAGATCGAACCCGTTCAGGATGCAATATGAAGCGATAATCAGATCCACCGTTCGGCGGGTCGTGATCCCCGCGGCGCGCAACCGGCGATAGTTGCTGGCTGCATCGATTGCGACCGCGAGCGACATCATTTCGACCGGTCGAAAGCGACTTAGTTCATGTAACAGGCGCGAGGCATGTGTTTCGTCGCGAGCGCCCTGAAGAATTTCCAGGAGGACAAGGTCGCCAAGCACGATTTCCAGAGGGTCAACGGTCGCAAGCAGCTCGACCTGCGGTGAGTTGTAGTCGCGCAAAAGCGCGATCCAGACCGAACTATCGACGACGATCATCTGGCTCGAATGTCCAGCCATCCCGAAGAGCGTCCAGATTGCCCTCCCAACCGATGCCTCGGAGGTTCTCCAGAGCCTGCTTTCGCCGCCGGGTCTCGACCACGCGCGAAAGCGCCTCCTCGATGGTGGCTTTTTTCGTCGTCTTGCCGGTGGCTTTCATCGCTTCCGCAAGCAAATCGTCGTCGATGTCGATGTTCGTGCGCATGGCGACCTCGATGTGTATGAATTGGCGAAATCATACACATTGCCGGCGGCGGCCGCAACGCGCAGTTCAACTGCGCCCTTTATTCCCCGACGCGCCTCGGCTAAAAGCGCGGCCATGCACGCGCACCCGCTCAGTTTCGCTGCCGCGATACGAATTATTGGCCCGGTCTTCCGGTAGGTTCCGGAAGGTCCGGGTTCCTGCGCCCCTTGCGGCGCGCGCTTCTTTCATCGCATAGACGCCCATCCGCGCCGGCGGCCTCCCGCGCCGCGCCCAGCCGTGACAGACCGATGACCGACAAAGCTGACAAGCTCGATTATTCCAAGACGCTCTATCTGCCGCAGACGGAGTTTCCGATGCGCGCCGGCCTGCCCGAGAAGGAGCCGCAGATCGTGGCCCGCTGGCAGGAGATGGACCTCTACCGCAGGCTGCGCGATGACGCCGCCGGCCGCCCGAAATACGTGCTGCATGACGGCCCGCCCTACGCCAACGGCAACATCCATATCGGGCATGCGCTCAACAAGATCCTGAAGGATGTGATCACGCGCTCCTTCCAGATGCGCGGCTACGATTCCAACTACGTGCCCGGCTGGGACTGCCACGGCCTGCCCATCGAGTGGAAGATCGAAGAGGAGAACTACCGCTCCAAGGGCAAGGCCAAGCCCGACCTGTCGCAGCCGGATGCCATGGTCGCGTTCCGCCGGGAATGCCGCGCCTATGCCGAGCACTGGGTGGAGGTGCAGGGCGCCGAGTTCCAGCGCCTGGGCGTCGTGGGCGACTTCAGGAACCCCTATCTGACGATGAGCTTCCATGCGGAATCGCGCATCGCCGGCGAGCTGCTGAAATTCGCTATGAGCGACCAGCTCTATCGCGGCTCCAAGCCGGTGATGTGGTCGGTGGTGGAGCGCACGGCGCTGGCCGAGGCCGAGGTCGAGTACGCCGACTACGAGAGCGACACGATCTGGGTGAAGTTCCCGGTGCTGGACGACGCGGCGCACGACGCCGCGATCGAGAAGATCGGCCAGAACGTTGCAGCGCTCGATGGCGAGACGCTCGGCGTCGAGCAGCTCGAGGGTTTCGTCGCCGCACAGAGCCTGACCGACGCCTCCGTCGTCATCTGGACGACCACGCCCTGGACCATCCCCGGCAACCGCGCCGTCGCCTATTCGCCGCGCATCGAATACGGCCTCTACGAGGTCACCGCCGCCGAGAACGATTTCGGTCCGCAGCCGGGCGAGAAGCTTGTTTTCGCGGACAAGCTGGCCGAGGAGTCCTTCGCCAAGGCCAAGCTGCAGTTCGAGCGGCTGCGCGGCGTTTCGGCGGACGAGATGGCGACGCTGACGCTGGCCCACCCTCTCAGGGGCCTCGGCGGCGGCTATGAATTTTCCGTGCCCATGCTCGCAGGCGACCATGTCACCGACGACGCCGGCACCGGCTTCGTGCACACCGCGCCCGGCCACGGACGCGAGGATTTCGACGCCTGGATGGACGCCGCGCCCGCGCTGCGCACCAGAAACATCGAGACAGCGATTCCCTTCACCGTCGACGACGCGGGCTTCTTCACCAGGGACGCGCCAGGCTTCGGGCCGGATCGCGAGGGCGGGCCGGCGCGCGTCATCGACGATTCCGGCAAGAAGGGCGACGCCAACAAGGCCGTCATCGACGCGCTGATCGAGCGCGGCATGCTGTTCGCGCGCGGGCGGCTGAAGCACCAGTACCCGCACAGCTGGCGCTCCAAGAAGCCGGTTATCTTCCGCAACACGCCGCAATGGTTCGTCCACATGGACTTGCCGCTCGGCGGTTACGGTCTTCCAGCGGAAGGCCGAGCGTCCGACCGGACGCCGGGCGACGTTTCGCCCGCCCCCGCGGAGGCGTCTGCGAAGCAGACTGCCGTGAGCGAAGGGAAACCCGACACGCTGCGCACGCGCGCGCTTTCGGCCATCGACGCCACGCGCTTCGTTCCCGCGGCCGGCCAGAACCGCCTGCGCGCCATGATCGAGGAGCGGCCCGACTGGGTGCTGTCGCGCCAGCGCGCCTGGGGCGTGCCGATCTGCGTCTTCGTGGACGAGGACGGCAAGGTGCTGAAGGACGACACGGTCAACGCCCGCATCCTCGAAGCGTTCGAGGCAGAGGGCGCCGACGCCTGGTTCGCGGAGGGCGCGCGCGAGCGCTTCCTCGGCAGCCGCGCCAACGAACCGTGGAAGATGGTCAAGGACATCCTCGACGTCTGGTTCGATTCCGGATCGACCCACACCTTCACGCTGGAAGACCGTCCCGACCTGAAATGGCCGGCCGACGTTTACCTCGAAGGCTCGGACCAGCATCGCGGCTGGTTCCACTCCTCGCTGCTGGAAAGCAGCGGCACGCGCGGCCGCGCGCCCTACGACACGGTCATCACCCATGGCTTCACCATGGACGAGGAAGGCCGCAAGATGTCGAAGTCGCTCGGCAACACGGTCGTGCCGCAGGAGGTCATGAAGCAGTCCGGCGCCGACATACTGCGCCTGTGGGTCATGACCACCGACTACTGGGAGGACCAGCGGCTCGGCAAGAACGTGCTGCAGACCAACATCGACGCCTACCGCAAGCTGCGCAACACCATCCGCTGGATGCTGGGCACGCTGGCGCATGACGAGGGCGAGGAGGTCGCGCCGGCCGACATGCCGGAGCTGGAGCGGCTCATGCTGCACCGGCTGGCCGAGCTCGACGCGCTGGTGCGCGCCGGCTACGACGCCTTCGACTTCAAGCGCATCGCCAAGGCCATCAGCGATTTCGCCGTGGTCGAGCTGTCGGCGTTCTACTTCGACATCCGCAAGGACGCGCTCTACTGCGACGCGCCGTCGAGCGCGCGCCGCAAGGCGGCGCTCGTCGTTGTGCGCCATCTGTTCGACAATCTGGTCACCTGGCTCGCGCCGATGCTGCCCTTCACGATGGAGGAAGCGTGGCTGGAGCGCTATCCCGGCCGCACCTCCGTGCATCTGGAGCAGTTCAGGCAGGTCCCTGCCGGATGGCGCGACGATGCGCTGGCCGAGAAGTGGCGCAAGGTCAGGGCGGTGCGCCGCGTCGTCACCGGCGCGCTGGAGCTGGAGCGCGCCGCCAAGCGCATCGGCTCCTCGCTGGAGGCAGCGCCCGTGGTCCACATCGCCGATGCCGACCTGCGCGCCGCGATCGAAGGTCTGGACATGGCCGAGATCGCCATCACCAGCGGGTTCACCGTCGCCGAGGGTGCCGCCCCGGCCGGCGCGTTCGTGCTCGACGAGGTGAAGGGCGTTGCGGTCGTGCCCGCGCCGGCGACCGGCACCAAATGCGCACGCTCCTGGCGCTACACCCACGATGTCGGCTCCGATCCGGAATTTCCCGACGTGTCGGCACGTGACGCCGAGGCGCTGCGCGAACTGAAGGCGCTGGGGAAAATCTGAGGCCGGGCGAATCGGCGTAGCCGCGGCTCCGGCTGCGCCGCGATGGCGGTTCTGCGCCGCCATCGCGCCATGTCCGGCCGGCGCCGTTTCCTGCCCGCGTTGCCCTTGTTGCCTGCATGCGTTACAAGCGGATGGGCTCTGGCGTCATCATGTCGCCGGATTCTGCCGTATTGGGTGTGAGTTGACGGAGTTGCCGGCCACGTGGCCGTGCTTGCGAGAGGGCAGGGTTCAGTGAATTCTTCGACACCGTTTGCTGGAGCGCGCACGCCGCTCGTCATCGGCCTGGCCGCCGTCTCGGCGCTGGCGCTGTCCGGCTGCATGAGCTCGCCCACCTACGGCACCGACAAGACCGCCAGCGAACAGCTGGTCGAGGACCTGACCGGCGTTCTCTCGCTGGCGCCCAAGGAAAAGCCGCGCATCGAATACCAGCCGCGGCCCGAGCTGGTGAAGCCGCAGACCACCGCCGTGCTGCCGCCCCCGCAGGACAGCGTGCGCACGGTCTCGGCCGCCTGGCCGGAATCGCCGGAGCAGCGCCGGGCCAGGCTGCGCGCGGAAGCGACCGAGAACCAGGACAACCCGACCTACCGCTCGCCGATCGTCAGCGACCGGGCCGACACGCCCGGCGCCGAGCGGCTGCTGACCCCGCAGGAGCAGCGCGCGGAGTTCAAGCGCCGCCTCGCGCTGCAGAACGCGGCCGGCCCGGCCACCCGCCGCTACCTCAGCGAGCCGCCGCTCGACTATCGCTCGGCCGCCGCCACCGCCCCGACCGACCAGCTGGGCGAGGACGAGTGGAAGAAGGAGCGCGACGCCAAGCGCGCCGCCCGCAAGGATTCCGGCAAGCGTTCCTGGTGGCCCTGGTAGGCCGCCGGGCCTGACACGCGGACCGGGGCTCAGGCCTCGCGCCTGTCGCGGAAGAATTCGACCAGCATCGCGGCCGCTTCGGTTTCCGCCATCCCCGCATAGACCTCCGGAGCGTGGTGGCATGTCGGCTGGGCGAAGAAGCGCCCGCCATGCACGACGCCCCCGCCCTTTTCGTCCTGCGCGCCGAAATAGAGCCGCCTTACGCGCGCGAACGAGATCGCCGCCGCGCACATCGCGCAGGGCTCCAGCGTCACGTAGAGGTCCGCTCCCGGCAGGCGCTCCGACCGTTCCGCCGCGCAGGCGTCGCGGATGACCAGCATCTCGGCATGGGCCGTCGGGTCGGAAAGCTCGCGCGTGCGGTTGCCGGCGCGCGCCACGATGGCGCCGCCGCGCACCAGCACTGCGCCCACCGGCACTTCGCCGCGCGCCGCCGCCGCCCGCGCTTCCTTCAGCGCCTCGCCCATGAAATCCGGCCGGTTCAACGCCGCGTCCGCTCCATATTTCCCTCGCGCCCGGTCGGGCGCTCTGTTAGTTAGCCGCGCGAAGAGGCAAAGGCCAGATGAACGACAGGAAGAACAGCAGGGACAGGCGTCCATCGCCCGCAGCTGGCGACGCGGCGGCCGGCCAGCCGGAGCGCATCGCCAAGCGGCTGGCGCGCGCCGGCGTGGCCTCGCGCCGCGAGGCCGAGAGCCTGATCGCAGACGGGCGCGTGCGGGTGAACGGCAGGCTGCTCGACAGCCCCGCCTTCAACGTGACCGCGACCGACCGCATCGAGATCGACGGCGAGCCCATTCCCGAGATCGAGCGCACGCGGCTGTTCCTGTTCCACAAGCCCGCCGGCGTGGTCACCACCAACCGCGATCCCGAAGGCCGCCGCACCGTGTTCGACGTGCTGCCAGCGGGCCTGCCGCGGCTCATCACGGTCGGGCGCCTCGACATCAACACCGAAGGTTTGCTGCTGCTCACCAATGATGGCGGCCTGGCGCGCGTGCTGGAGCTGCCGCAGACCGGCTGGCTGCGCCGCTACCGCGTGCGCGTCCACGGCGAGGTGGACGAGGGCGCGCTGGCCGGCCTGAAGGACGGCATCGCCGTCGATGGCGTCTTCTACGGCGCGATCGAGGCCGCGCTCGACCGCCGCCAGGGCACCAATGCCTGGCTGACCGTCGGCCTGCGCGAGGGCAAGAACCGCGAGGTCAAGAACGTGATGGCCGCGCTGGGGCTGGAGGTGTCGCGTCTCATCCGCGTCTCCTACGGCCCGTTCCAGCTGGCCGAGCTGGAGGAAGGCCAGGTGCGCGAGCTCAAGGGCCGCATGCTCCGCGACCAGCTTGGGCCCCGCCTCATCGAGGAAGCCGGCGCCAATTTCGACGCGCCGGTGGTCAACCCGTTCTCCGGCGCGGATGCCGCGCGGCCCGAGCGCGGCGATGACGAAAAGCCGCGTCGCGAGCGCTCCGAGCGCCCGGCGCGCGCCGCAGGCCCCGAACGCAGCCCGCGCCCCGCTCCGCGCCCCGCTCCGCGCGTGGAGGAGGGCGGCCTCGTCCGCAACCGCAAGCGCGACCGCTCGGAAAAGCGCGACGACGCGCTGGCGCGGCTGTCGACGAGTTCTCCGCGCAGCGCGAAGCCCCGGGGTGACAAGCCATTCGGTGACAAGCCGTTCGCAGACCGGCCGCGCGGCGGCAAGGGCGAGCGCCGCGAGGAGGCGCCGCGCAAGCCGCGCACCGCCAATGTGTGGATGGCGCCCGGCGCCCGCCCGCAGCCTGACAGGAAGGCCGGCGACGAAAAGATCGTGAAGGTTCCCCGCAAGCCGGGCGACCGCAAGGCAAGCCACGACGCAGCCGCCAGGCGTCACCGTCCCGGCCGCGCCGAGCGCGCCGGCGGCGAACAGGCTTCCGAGCGCCCGAAGCGCGAATACAAGCCTCGGCCATTGGGCGAAGACCGCCCCCGGCGTGAATACAAACCCAGGCCCGAGGGCGAGGATCGCCCCAAGCGGGAGTGGAAGCCGAGGCCTGAAGGCGATGCGCGGCCGAAGCGCGATTTCAAGCCGCGGCCGCAGGGCGAGGATCGTCCCCGGCGCGAATACGAGCCGCGCGCGGAGGGCTCTGCCGCCGAGCAGCCGAAACGCGAGTGGAAGCCGCGGCCCCAAGGCGAGGATCGCCCGAAACGCGAATACAAGCCGCGTGCCGATGCGCCGCAGCGCGACTGGAAGGCGAGGCCGCCGCGGCCGGGCAAGGCCGAGCGCGCCGCCGGCGAAGGCGGACGCTCCTATGAATACAAGGCCAGGCCGAAGGGTGGCGAAGGCGAGGCCTCCAGGGAGGGCGAACGCAAGCCCTGGGAACGCGCCGGACCGAAATCCGCGCCGAAACCCGCCGGGTCGAGCCCGCGCGGACAGGGCGGCGCGCCGCGCGGCGGCGCCGGCGGCAAGGCTGCGCCGCGCGGAGGCCCCCGCAAGGGACCGCCCAAGGGACCGCGCAAGGGACCGCCGAAGGGCGGCAGAAGCTAGATGCGCATCGTCGGCGGCGAGTTTCGCGGCCGCGCGCTGGCCACGCCGCGCTCCGACGCGATCCGCCCCACCTCGGATCGCACGCGCGAGGCCGTGTTCAACGTGATCGCCCACCGCTACCCGGAAAGACTGGCGGGCGGCCGGGTGCTGGACCTTTTCGCCGGCACCGGCGCGCTCGGGCTGGAGGCGCTGTCGCGCGGGGCATCCTTCTGCGTCTTCATCGAGGAATCGGCCGAAGGCCGCGGCCTCATCCGCGACAATGTCGAGGCGTTCGGGCTGCAGGGCCGCACCAAGATCTTCCGCCGCGACGCCACAAGGCTCGGCGAGGTCGGCACCTTCTCGCCGTTCAGCTTAATCTTCGCCGATCCGCCCTACGGCAGGGGGCTGGGCGGGCCTGCGCTGCAGTCGGCCCGCGCCGGCGGATGGCTGGCGCCCGGCGCGCTGCTGGTGGTGGAGGAGGCGGCCGCCGCGCCGTTCGCGCCGGGTGACGGATTCGTGATCGCCGACGAGCGCCACTATGGCGACACCGTGGTCCGCTTCATCGAAGCCGCCTGACTTTGGCCGTTATCGCGGCTAAGGTCCGGCCGGGATTCGCCGGCCCAGCCGCGCGTCTTGCCCTTCATTCCGCGAACGCAGTCAGGACTTCCGGATGATCTTTTCCCAATTCGCACGCCGCAGGATCGCCGGCCTCGCCGCCGGCTTCGTCATGCTGGTGGTCCCCGCCGCCGCGCAGGGTCTCGGCGACATTTCCACCTTCACTCTCGACAATGGCCTCGAAGTCGTCGTCATCCCGGACCGCCGCGCGCCGGTGGTCACCCACATGGTGTGGTACAAGGTCGGCAGCGCCGACGAGGTGCGCGGCAAGTCGGGCATCGCCCATTTCCTCGAGCACCTGATGTTCAAGGGCACCGCCAGGCACAAGGCGGGCGAGTTCTCGGCCCGCATCGCCGAGATCGGCGGCAACGAGAATGCCTTCACCTCCTACGACTACACCGCCTACTTCCAGCAGGTCGCGCCGGAAGCGCTGCCCATGGTCATGGATTTCGAGTCCGACCGCATGCGCGGCCTGATCCTGACCGACGAGGTGGTGGCGCCCGAGCGCGACGTGATCCTGGAGGAGCGCCGTTCGCGCATCGAAAACAGCCCCGGCGCGCTGCTGTCGGAGGAGATCGACGCGACCCTCTACCAGAACAGCCCCTATGGCGTGCCGGTCATCGGCTGGATGCACGAGATCGCCAAGCTTGACCGCAACGACGCGGTCACCTTCTACGATCGTTATTACGCGCCCAACAACGCCGTGCTGGTGGTGGCCGGCGACGTAGACGCGGCCGAGGTCCGCGCCCTTGCCGACACGACCTACGGCAAGGTCGAGCGGGGGCCGGCGCTGCCGCCGCGCATCCGCGCGCAGGAGCCGGAGCAGAACACCGCGCGCACCGTCACCATGACCGATCCGCGTGTCAGCGTACCCAGCCTGCAGAAATCATGGGTGGTTCCCTCCTACGAAAACGCGGCGAAGGGCGAGGCCGAGGCGCTGGACCTGCTGGCCGAGATCCTGGGCGGCGGCATCCGCAGCCGGCTCTACCAGGAGCTGGTGGTCAAGAGCGGCATAGCGGCGTCGTCCGGCGCCTACTACCGCGGCCGCTCGCTCGACGACGGCGCCTTCGGCGTCTATGGCTCGCCGCGCGGCGAGGCGAAGCTGGAGGACATCGAGAAGGCGGTGAACGCCGAGATCGGCAAGATCGCCAGCGACGGCGTGACGGCTGACGAACTGGAGCGCGCCCGCAACCGTTTCCTGCGCAGCCTGGTCTTCGCGCGCGACAGCCAATCGGGCATGGCCCGCATCTACGGCTCCACCCTGACGACCGGCGGCGACATCGCCGAGATCGACGCCTGGCCAGACCGCATCAAGGCGGTGACGGCCGAGCAGGTGAAGGCGGCGGCCGCCCGCTATCTCGACAGCCGGCGCTCGGTCACCGGCTATCTGCTGCCCGACGGGGAGGACCGCACGTGAGCAGGCGCAACGACATGCACGAACGTCCCGTCGGCCGCCTGGCGCAGACCGGCCTCGCATTCTTCTTCGCCTTCTACTTCCTCGCGCTTTCGGCGCTGGCGCCGGCGCGCGCGGCGCAGATCCAGGAAGTCACCTCCGACAGCGGCGTCACCGCGTGGCTGGTCGAGGACTATTCGGTGCCCATCATCGCGATCCGCTTCATCCTTGAAGGCGGCACCACGCAGGACCCGCAGGGCAAGGAAGGTCTCGTCAACCTGATGAGCGGCCTGTTCGACGAAGGGGCCGGCGACCTCGACGCCGATGCGTTCCAGCTGGCGCTCGACGACGCCGGCGCCGAGATGGGTTTCAGCGCAGGCGTCGACGGCATGTCCGGCTCCATGCGTATGCTGGCCGAAAAGCGCGACGACGCATTCGCGCTGCTCAAGCTCGCCGTGACTTCTCCGCGTTTCGACCAGGCCCCCATCGACCGCATCCGCGCGCAGATCGTGGCCGGCATCGTTGCCAGCTCGCGCGATCCCGAGCGCGCGGCCGAGATCGCCTTCTCGCAGGCGCTCTACGGCGACCATCCCTATGCCCGCCGCCGCGAAGGCACGGCCGAGACGCTCGCCACCGTCACCGCCGACGACCTGCGCACCGCGCACCGGCGCATGTTCGCGCGTGAGAGGCTGCATGTCGGCGTGGTCGGCGCCATCGACGCCGAGACCCTGAAGAAGCACCTGGACGAACTGTTCGGCTCGCTGCCGGAAAAGGCCGAACTGACCCCCGTTCCCTATATCCGGCCCAGGCTCGGGCAGGAGGTGCGGATCGACTATCCGCTGCCGCAGACCTCCATCCAGCTCGCCTATCCCGGCGTGGAACGCAAGGACCCGCGCTTCTTCGCCGCCTATCTCATGAACCACGTGCTGGGCGGCGGCACATTCACCTCGCGCCTCTTCAACGAGGTGCGCGAGAAGCGCGGCCTGGCCTATGGCATCGGCTCCGACCTGTCGAACCGCCGCCATTCCTCGGCGCTGGTCATGGGCACCGGCACCAATTCCGAGCGCGCGCAGGAAACGCTGTCGGTCATCCGCGACGTGGTGAAGCGCATGGCGGAGGAGGGGCCGACCGAGGCCGAACTCGAAAGCGCCAAGCGCTACCTGGTTGGCTCCTACGCCATCAACAACCTCAATTCCTCCGGCGCGATAGCCAACACGCTGGTGCAGTTGCAGGTGGAGGAACTTGGAATAGACTACATCGATCGCCGCGCCGGCCTCATCAACGCGGTCACGCGCGACGAGGCCGCGGAGGCCGCGAAGCTGCTTCTGAGCGCGGACCCGGCGGTGCTGATACTCGGGCCCGGGAGCAAGAATGGCGACTGAGCTGGAACCCGCGTCGAAGCCGAGGAGGTCGCGCACCGCGCCACCCCCAGCCGACGCCGCGCCCGGCTCCCAGCCCACCTTCGCCATCGCCTTCGGCGGCGGCGGCGCGCGCGGCCTTGCCCACATCCACGTGATCGAGGCGATGGACGAACTGGGCATCCGCCCGGTCGCCATCGCCGGCTCGTCCATCGGCGCCATCATGGGCGCCGGCATGGCGGCGGGCATGACCGGGCGCGACATCCATCACTATGCGCGCACCGTGCTCAGCAACCGCGGCGAGGTGCTGTCGCGCATCTGGCGCGCGCGGCCGGGCAGCTTTGGCGAGATGATGGCCAACGGATTCACCGTCGGCCAGTTCGACGTGCAGCGCATCCTGCGTTCCTTCCTGCCGGCGGCGGTGCCCCAGACCTTCGCCGACTTGAAGATACCCCTGCAGGTGACCGCGACCGACTACTACGGGCACGCGCTTGCCGTGTTCACCGAAGGCGACCTGCCTTCGGCCATCGCGGCCTCCTCCGCAATTCCCGCCGTGTTCAGGCCGGTGCAGCGCGACGGACGGTTGCTGGTCGACGGCGGCATCTACAATCCCGTGCCGTTCGACCTGCTTGAGGGCAAGGCCGACATCGTCGTCGCCATCGACGTGGTGGGCGCGCCCACCAAGGTGCGCCGCGAGCGCCCGACCTCGATCGACCTGATGTTCGGCGCCACCCAGCTGATGATGCAGTCCATCACCGCCATGAAGCTGAAGACGCGGCGCCCCGAAGTGCTGCTGCGCCCGCCGGTCTCGCGCTTCCGCGCCCTCGATTTCCTCAAGATCGACGCCGTGATGGCCGAGACCGCCTCGATCAGGGACGAGACCAAGCGCGCCGTCGACCACGCGGTCAGGGCCTGGGTGCGAAAGTCCGCCAGGGCCGAACCGCGCTAGGACAGCGTGGCTGCCTTGCCGGTCGAGAAGGGCGAGTTCGCCGCAGAGGGCGGGCCGGGCAGCCGGCTTTCCGGCGGGGTCGGACGCTGCGCTATCCTGTCGACCACGCGAAACGACACCACCGCCGCGACCGAGCCGAACACCACCGCGCCCAGCCCCCATCCCGCCAGCACGCCCTGCGCGCCGTAATAGTGTGCGCCCACCCACACGAAGGGGATGATGCCGAGCGTCGCGCGGCCCCAGTTGAACACGGTCGAATAGGTCGGGTAGCCGAGATTGTTGAAGGCGGCGCTGGCCACGAAAAGCATGCCGTTGAACACGAAGCTGCCGGCCACGAGGTGGCAGAAGAACAGGATCAGGTCGCGGGCCGGACCCGTGGCGCCGAAGATGCCCGCGATCGGAGAGGCGAAGACGGCGAGCAGCGCCCACATGACGAACACGTAGACCAGGATGAAGATCATGCTGTCGCGCATCGCCGATTTCAGCCGGTCGTAGCGCCGCGCGCCGAGGTTCTGGCCGAGGATGGGGCCGATAGACCCGGAGAGCGCGAAGATGGCCGCGAAGGCCAGCGGCACGATACGGCCGACGATCGCCCAGCCCGCAACCGCCTGGTCCCCGAACCGTGCCATCTCCACCGTCACATAGGTGTTGCCGACGGGGTTGGCGACCTGCGTCAGCACGGCCGCTATGCCGATGCCGAAGAAGGGGCGGGCCGCCTCGCGCAGGGCGGCCGGCGAGGGCAGGCGCACCAGCCGATGCACAACATGCGCGCCGTGAAAGCCGACCCCCACCAGCACGAAGCGGCACAGCACGGTGGATATGGCCGCCCCGTCCAGCCCGAGCCCGAAGCCGAAGATCAGGATAGGGTCGAGGATCGCGGCCGCGATACCGCTGGAGAGCGTGACGAACATGGCGCGGCGGGCGTCGCCCACGCCGCGCAATATGCCGCTCGCGCACATGCCGATGGCGATCAGCGGCGTCGATGGCAGCACGATCTGCATGAAGCGCGTGGCCAGCCGGTGCGTCTCGCCCTGCGCCCCCACAAGGGTCAGCAGGTCGCCGAGGAAGGGCCACGCCGCGCCGGCAAGCACCGTGGCCGCGATTGCCATGAAGATCATCGACGCGCCGCCGAACTTTGCCGCCGCCTCGCGGTTGCCGCGTCCCAGCGCCCGCGACACCAGCGCCGAGGTGGCCACCGTAAGCCCGATCGCCACCGACAGCGTGAAGAACAGCAGCGTGCTGGCGAAGCCGATCGCCGCGGCCAGCTGCTCCACCCCCAGCAGCGATATGTAGAAGAGGTTGAGCGCATCGACGATGAACACCGCGATGAGCCCGACCGACCCCGTCGCTGTCATGGTCACGACATGGCGCAGCGTCGGGCCGGTGGTGAACTTGCCCTGCGTCGCGGCCGCGTCTCCCGTCGCCATTTTCGCTCCTCCCGGGGGCCGTGCAGACGGCTTTGGCGTGCGCCAACCATTGCAGAGTCGGGTCCAGGACCATAGATGCTTCGCTTGACGCCGTCAGCAAGTGGCGGTCATCCCTCGACGGAACCAGCACATGAGCCAGAAAATCGATTCCGCCCGCCTGACCGACCTTGTCGCCAGCCTTGTCGAGGCGGCGAAGAAGGCCGGCGCGGAGGCAGCCGACGCCGTCGCGGTGACCGGCCGGTCTACCGCGGTGTCCGTGCGCCTCGGCAAGGTGGAGGAGACGGAGGCTTCGGAGAGCGACGACATCTCGCTGCGCGTCTTCATCGGCAAGAAGGTGGCGAGCGTCGGCGCCAATGCGAGCTCGGACCCGAAGATGCTGGCCGAGCGCGCGGTCGCCATGGCCAGGGTGTCGCCCGAGGATCCCTACCAGGGCCTGGCTGACGCCGACCGGCTGGTGCGCGAGGTGCGCGACCTCGACCTGTTCGACCCGACGGAGGTTTCCGCCGACCAGCTGCGCGAGGCAGCGCTGGCGGCCGAGGCGGCCGCGCTGGAATACAAGGGCGTGACCAATTCGGGCGGCAGCAGCGCCAGCGCCGGCATGGGCGGTCTGGTGCTCGCCACGTCGGAAGGTTTTGTCGGCCAGTATGTCGCCACGCGTTTTTCGCGCTCCGTCAGCGCCGTGGCCGGCGAGGGCACGGCGATGGAGCGCGACTACGACTATTCCTCCCGCCTCTATTTCGCCGACCTCGACACGCCGCAGAAGATCGGCCGCGAGGCGGCCGAGCGCGCGGTCAAGCGGCTGGGCGCCCGCAAGGCCAGCACCGGCCCTGTCACCGTCATCTACGACCCGCGCGTGGCGCGCGGCATAGCCGGCCATATCTCGGGCGCGATCAACGGCGCCTCCGTGGCCCGCAAGACCAGCTTCCTGCGCGACATGATGGACAAGCCCGTCGCGAGCGCCGCGATCACCGTGACCGACGATCCGCTGAAGCCGCGCGGCCAGGCCTCGCGGCCGTTCGACGGCGAGGGCGTGGAAGGCACCGCCCTCACCATGGTCGACAAGGGCGTCTTGCGGCACTGGTTCCTGTCCACCTCGGCGGCGCGCGAGCTCGGCCTGCAGACCAACGGGCGCGGCTCGCGCTCGGCCTCGTCGGTCAATCCGAGCTCCTCGAACCTCGCCATCGAGCCGGGCGAGATGTCGCCGCAGGACATGATCCGGTCGCTGAAGAGCGGCTTCTACGTCACCGAGGTCTTCGGCCAGGGCGTCAACATGGTGACCGGCGAATACAGCCGCGGCGCCTCCGGCTTCTGGATCGAGAATGGCGAGCTGACCTATCCGGTGTCGGAGGTCACGATCGCCGGCAATCTGAAGGACATGTTCATGCGCATGACGCCGGCAAGCGATCTCGATCGCAACTACGGCACCGCCGCGCCCACGCTCCTCGTCGAGGGAATGACGCTTGCCGGAAGCTGACCTCACCCACACGCTGGAGGAGGACCTCGAACTCATCCGCGTCGCGGCGGAGGAAGCCGGCAAGATCGCCATGGGCTATTTCGGCCGCGACCCCGAAGTATGGATGAAGGCCGGCGTCTCCCCCGTGAGCGAGGCCGACTACGCCGTCGACGCGTTCCTCAAGGGCAGCCTGGGTGCGGCGCGTCCCGACTATGGCTGGCTCTCCGAAGAGACCGCCGACACGCCAGACAGGCTGACGGCGCAGCGAACCTTCGTGGTCGACCCCATCGACGGCACCCGCGCCTTCCTGGAGCGCAAGGACGTCTGGTGCGTCAGCATCGCCGTGGTGGAGGAGGGGCGCCCGCTCGCCGGCGTTCTCGACTGTCCGGCGCGCGAGGAGGTCTATGTCGCCGCTCCGGGCCGCGGCGCCACGCTGAACGGCGCGCCCATCCGCGTGCGCGAGCCGGGCCGCGCCCCCGCGGTGGCGGGCCCCAACTCGCTGGTCAAGGCGCTGCCGCAGCGCTGGCAGCCCGAGCGCGGGCACCCCTACATTCCCTCGCTCGCCTACCGCATCGCCATGCTGGCAAGGGGGGCGCTGGACGGCACCTTCGTCAAGGCCAACTCGCATGACTGGGACCTCGCCGCGGCCGACCTCATCCTGGCCGAGGCGGGCGGCGTCATCGTCGACAGCGCCGGCCGCCGGCTGCTCTATGCCGGCGCCGACCACTCCCACGGCATGCTTGCCGCGGCCGGCAGCCGGGCATTGCTCGACCAGATGGTCCGTACTATTGCCGAATTCAGGGAGTGAACCTCCCCTGCCGGTTCCTTTGCGGCGCAAATTGATCTAGACAGGTGGCGCGCACAGCCGCAACGCAGCGCCCATCCACATTTCGCGGGAAGAAAGATGTCGGGCGAGACCGAAAAGAAGCAGTTGTTGCATCTCGTGTTCGGAGGCGAGTTGAAGTCGTTGAGCGGAAACGAATTCCGCAACCTGGACGATCTGGACATCGTCGGCGTCTATCCCGACTATAAGTCGGCCGAAGCCGCATGGCGCGCCAAGGCGCAGGCCACCGTCGACAATGCCCACATGCGCTACTTCATCGTTCATCTGCACCGCCTCCTCGACCCCGAAGCCTCCAGGCCGAACGCGGGCTGAGGCGATGCCCGGCCGGCGAGCAACCTGCCGCGGGAGCGGCCGATGAGCGAACGCTGGGCGCGCGCCATGCTTTCGACCTATCGCTGGGCGGGCGCGGCTTCCTATCCCTTCGTCGGCGGCTATGTGGCGTGGCGCGCCAGTCAGGGCATGGCCGATCGCAGCCGCCGCCACGAGCGCTACGGCAAGGCGGCGCTCGCCCGCCCGGACGGGCCGCTGATCTGGGTTCACGCCGCCGGCGAGGGCGAGACCGTCGCTGTGGTGTCCCTCATCGAGCATTTCCTGTCGACGGGCGTGCGTGTGGTGCTCACCACTCACACGGTCGCGTCGGCCCACACCTGCCGCGAGCGGCTGGGCGACCGCGTCATCCACCAATACGTGCCCCTGGACCTGAAGCCCGCCGTCGCCAGGTTCTTGGAGCATTGGCAGCCGGATCTGGCGGTATTCGCCGAATCCGAGATCTGGCCGATGACGGTGCTGGAGCTGAAGGCGCGGCGCATACCCCAGGTGCTGGTCAGCGCGCGCCTCTCCGACCGCGCCTTCGCCTCGTGGAAGAAGCGCAGCTGGATCGCCGAGGCGCTGTTCGAGAACTTCGCCATGGTGGTGGCGCAGTCGGAAGTCGACGCCGAGCGTTTCCTGGCGCTGGGCGCCCGCCCCGTCTCGGTCGGCGGCAATTTGCGAACCGACATCAGCCCGCTGCCGGTGGACGAGCTGGAGTTGCGCCGGCTGCAGAACGAGATCGGCGCCCGCGAGCGCTGGACCGCCTTCCTGACGCGCGACGGCGAGGAGGCGGTCGCGGCCGAAATCCACGGTCTGCTGAAGCACCGCCACCCGGACATCCTCACGGTCATCGTGCCGCGCAACCCCCAGCGCGGCGACGCGCTGGAAGAGCAGCTGACGGCCGTGGGCCTCAACGTTTCGCGCCGCAGCCGCAAGGACAGGACCACGCCCAAGACGCATGTCTTGCTGGGCGACACGGCCAGTGAGGCGGGCCTCTATTTGCGCCTCGGCGACATCGTCTTCATCGGCAATTCGCTCAACGGAGGCGGCGGCGAAAACCCGCTTGACGCGGTCATGCTCCACAATGCCGTGCTGGCCGGTCAGGACATCGCCTACTATCGCGACATCTACCAGCCGCTGATCGACCGGCGCGGCGTGCGCCTGGTGCGCGACCGCGACATGCTTGCGGGCGCGGTCAACTTCCTGCTGCGCAACGACAAGGCCCGGCGCGAGATCGTCGCGGCCGGCGTGGCAGCGGTCGACGCCATGCGCGGCGCCCTTGCCCGCACCGCCCGCAACCTGGAACCCTTCGTGCAGCCGCTGGTGGTCAAGGCCCGCCTCGAGACCGAGAGCGCGAGACGGCGCGGATGATCGAGGAGATACCGCCCTTCTGGTGGCGCAAGCCGGGTTGGCAGGCCGCCATGCTGTGGCCGGCCTCGCTGGTCGTCGGCGGGCTCGCGGCGCGGCGCCTGCGCTCCCGCCGCAGGGACAGGTTCGACCTGCCCGTGCTCTGCGTGGCCGCGCTGGCCGTCGGCGCCGACGGCCGCACCGAGGTGGCGATGGCGCTGGCGCGGGCGGCCGCGCGGCTCGGCCGCCGCCCGGGGCTGGTCGCGGCCGGCCCGTCGGCCCAGCCGCATCTGGTCGACCCGCATCACGACCTTGCCCGGCATGTCGGCGACGAGGCGCTGCTGCTCGCCCGCGCCGCGCCCGCCGTGCTGTGCGCGGACCGCATCGCGGCCGCGCGCGCGCTCGCGGCGGAAGGGCACGACATCATCATCATCGCCGACGGCCACGTGGGCGAACGCCTGGCTGCCGACCTCACCCTGCTGGTGGCCGACGCCGAGCGCGGCATCGGCAATGGCTACGTGGTGCCGGCCGGCCCGGTGCGGGCGCCGTTGGTCGACCAGTTCCGCCAGGTCGACGCCGTGCTGCGGCTGGGCGACGGCGATGCCGCCGACCCGCTGGTGCGGCTCGCCGCGCGCTCCGCGCGTCCGGTCCACGACGCGTCCACGGTGCCTGCAGGCGCTGCCGCGCTGGCCGGCCGCAGGCTGCTGGCCTTCGCGGGAACCGCCGCGCCCGATCGCTTCTTCGCCATGGTGCGCGCCGCCGGCGGCGAGGTCGAGGCCGAGCGCGCCTTCGCCAACGGCCACCTCTACGCAGATGACGAACTGCAGGAGCTTGCCGCCGCCGCCGAGAAGGCCGGCCTCGGCATCGTCACCACGGCGCGCGACGCCGCCCGGCTGGCGCATGGCTCGCAGGCCGCCGCCGACCTGCTGCGGAGTCTGGTTGTGCTGGAAACCGAGGTGGAGTTCGAACTGGCGCACGTGCCCGAAACCATCGTCCGCGAGGCGATGGAGAACTGGCAGCGCCGGCAGCACGCCTGATCCGCGCGCAAACCGCCGCTGCCCGATGTCCACGCGGCCGCCGATGGGTTATGCTGCCACTCATCCGATCTCGCGGGGAAGAACCATGAGTGAGCTGACGGCCGGGATGCGCGCGCCGACGCATCTGTGGGTGGTGGGCGCGGTTTCGCTGTTGTGGAACGCCTTTGGCGCGTTCGACTATCTCATGACGAGAATGCGGGTGGAATGGTACGTCGCCAACCTGGCGCCGGAGCAGCTGGCGCACATGGCCGCCTTCCCGCTGTGGGTCGACATCGCCTGGCCACTTGGCGTCTGGGGGGCGCTTCTGGGATCGGTCGGGCTGCTCATGCGCAAGGCTTGGGCGGTGTGGGCGTTCGCGGTTTCGCTGCTCGGCCTCGTGCTCGCGACCGTCTACAATTTCGTGCTCACGGACGGCATAAGCGTCATGGGCGGCACGCCCGTGCTGGTCATGAATGCGCTGATCTGGGCGGTCGCGATCCTGCTGCTCGCCTATGCGGTCGCCATGAAGAGACGCGGCGTCCTGGCCTGACGCCGGCTACTTCCGGCTGCGCAGCTCGGGATGCATTTCCAGCTCGCGCCCCAGCGAAACTTCGGCGTTGAGGTATGGCTCCTGGCGCTCGACGCTCCAGTATTTGAGCTCGTCCAGCGGAATGGCTTCGCCCGTCACCGCGCAGCGCACGAACGCGCCCGGCGTGATCACCTGGAAATCTCCGTCCAGGTAGCGTAGGCGGGCTTCGCGGGCGCCGGGTCCTTCGAAACGGTTCATCTGGACTTTTCGTTCGTGACGTTGGCCTCTACCGCCACAAACGGGCCGCGAGGTCAAGCGCGTCCATGGCCTCGGCGCCTCAGCGGCGCCCGAACAGGCGCTCGATATCGGCTAGCTTCAGCTCGACATAGGTCGGCCGGCCGTGGTTGCAAGTTCCCGAACCGGGCGTCGCCTCCATCTGCCGCAGCAGCGCGTTCATCTCCTCCGGCTTCAGGCGCCGTCCCGAGCGCACCGAGCCGTGGCATGCCATGGTGGCGGCGATGGCGTCGAGCCGTTCCTTCAGCGTGTCGGCCGTGTCGTGCTCGGCAATCTCGTCGGCGAGGTCGCGCACCAGCTGCTGCACGTCGGTCTCGCCCAGCATGGCGGGCGTCTCGCGCACGCACACCGCGCCCGGCCCGAAGCGCTCTATCCCGAGCCCGAGGCGGGCAAGCAGCGCCGAATGCGCCGCCAGCCGGTCCGCGTCCTCCTCCGGCAGGTCCACGATTTCCGGCAGCAGCAGCATCTGCGCGGCCACCGGCCGCGCCTCCAGCCCGTTCTTCAGCGCTTCGTAGACCAGCCGCTCATGCGCTGCGTGCTGGTCCACGATCACCAGCGAATCCCGCGTCTGCGCCACGATGTAGTTCTCGTGTATCTGCGCTCGCGCCGCGCCCAGCGGGTGGGGCTCGGCCTCGGCCGGGGCCGCATGCATCTCCGTGCGGACATCGGCGCTTGCCAGCGGCACCGCGTCGAACACGGCCTGCGCGGCTTCCGCGAAGCCGCCCAGCGGCCGCTGGAACGAGGAGCCTGCCGACCAGCCGCCCCGCCGCTCGCGCGGATGGCTGTCGTCGGGGCCGCCGCCCCAGCGCGCGCCGCCGGGGCGGAACGCGGCCATCATCGCGGCGGCCGACGTGGTGGCGGGCCGAACGCCCGACTGCGCCAGCGCCTGCTTCACCGCGCCCACGATCAGGCCGCGCACCAGCCCGGGGTCGCGGAAGCGCACATCCGCCTTGGCGGGGTGCACGTTCACGTCCACCAGCGCCGGGTCCAGCGTGATGAACAAGGCCGCAACGGCGTGGCGGTCGCGCGGCAGCGTGTCGGCAAACGCGCCGCGCAGCGCGCCGGCCACCAGCTTGTCGCGCACCGGCCGGCCGTTGACATAGGCATATTGCTGCTGCGCCGTGGCGCGGCTGAAGGAGGGGATGGAGATGCGTCCTGAAAGCCGCACCCCCTCGCGCTCGGCATCGATCGGTATGGAGTTCTCGGCGAAGTCCGCGCCCATCACCTGCGCCAGCCGCTCTAGCGAAGGGTCGGCCGAGCCGGCGCTGGGAATCTCCAGCGTCGAGCGGTCGCTGCCGGACAGCACGAAGCGAACGGTCGGAAACGCGATCGCAATGCGTTTCACCACGTCGGTGATGGCGGCCGATTCCGACCGCTCGCCCTTCATGAATTTCAGCCGCGCCGGCGTGGCGAAGAACAGGTCGCGCACCTCGACCAGCGTGCCGCGATTGGCCGCGACCGGCTTCGCCGCGTGCAGATTGCCGCCGTCCACCCTGATCTCGGCGCCGCCCTGCGCATCCGGCGTGCGGCTACGGATCACGAGCCGCGACACGGAGCCGATCGATGGCAGCGCCTCGCCGCGGAAGCCGAGCGAGCGGATGTCGTGGATGTCGTCGGCAAGCTTCGAGGTGCAGTGTCGCCCCACCGCCAGCGGCAGCTCGTCGGGCGCGATGCCGCAACCGTCGTCGATGACCCTCAGCAGCGACAGGCCGCCGCCGGCCGTCGCCACCTCGATGCGCGAGGCACCGGCGTCCAACGCGTTCTCGACCAGTTCCTTGACCACGCTCGCCGGCCGCTCGACCACCTCGCCGGCGGCGATCTGGTTGATCATTGTCTCGGGAAGCTGGCGGATGGGCATGGCGCGACCTTAGGCGGATTCGATGCCGGCGCGAAGCCGCGGGCCGCGCGATGGCAACCGTGCATGTGGATTGCCGGGCCGCGATCGAACGCCGCACGCGCCGCATATTGAGGGGGATCAAGGCGCCGCCGCGCCGCGGGCGCTATTCGGGGCGATCCATCACCGCCGCGCTTGCGACAGACATGACCGCCGAGACACCCCAGAACACCATCATCGAGACGCGGCAGCTGACCAGGCTCTTCGACGGCCGCGCCGCGGTCGACCATGTCGACCTCACCGTGCGCTCGGGCGAGATATTCGGCCTGATCGGGCCCAACGGGGCCGGCAAGTCCACCCTCATCAAGATGCTTATCACGCTTCTGCCGCCCACCAGCGGCGAAGCCAGCGTCGCCGGTTTCGACATCCGCCGGCAGGCGCGCGCGGTGCGCGCCCATGTCGGCTATGTGCCCCAGCTGCTTTCGGCCGATGGCGCGCTCACCGGCTACGAGAACCTGCTGCTGTCGGCGCGGCTCTACCTCATCCCCTGGCGGGAGCGCGCCGCCCGCGTGCGCGAGGCGCTGGCCATGACGGGCCTGTCCGAAGCGGCCGACCGCCCGGCCCAGCACTATTCCGGCGGCATGCTGCGGCGGCTGGAGATCGCCCAGAGCACGCTGCACCGTCCCGCGCTGGTGGTCATGGACGAACCCACGGTCGGCCTCGATCCGGTGGCGCGCGAAGCCGTGTGGGACCATGTCCGCGACCTGCGCGCCAGCTACGGCGCCACCATCCTGATCACCACGCACATGATGGACGAGGTCGAGGCGCTGTGCGACCGGGTGGGCATGCTCCACCGCGGCCGGCTCGAAAAGGTGGGCACCCCGGCCGGGCTCAAGGCCGAGATCGGCCCCGACGCCGCGCTCTACGACGTGTTCGCGCGCATCGCCGGTGAAGATACCGAGGACACGGGCGACTATCGCGACATAAGGCGCGCCCGCGGAAGCGAGCGCGCCCATGGCTAGCCGGTCGCCCTTCACGCGCGCCGCCGCCTACGCCACGGAGGTCTACGCCGTCGCCGATGCCGAGGTGCGCAAGCTCCGGCACGATCCGAGCGAACTGCTGACCCGCGCCGTCCAGCCCACCATCTGGCTCGTGCTGTTCGGCGAGGTCATGGCGCAGGTGCGCGGCCTTGCCGCCGGCCAGGGCCCCTATCTCGATTTCCTCGCCCCCGGCATCCTGGCCCAGAGCGTCCTGTTCGCGGCGATCTTCTACGGCATCGCCGCCATCTGGGAGCGCGACCTCGGCGTGCTTCACCGCTACCTCGTCAGCCCGGCGCCGCGCAGCGCCCTTGTGCTGGGCAAGGCCGTGTCGTCGGCCATCCGCGGCCTGTCGCAGGCGGTCATGGTCTACATCCTGGCGCTGCTGCTGGGCATCGGCATCAACCTCAATCCGCTGGCCCTGCTGGCAGTCGCCGGGTTTATCGCGCTCGGCTCGGCGCTGTTCTCCACCTTCTCGCTGATCATCGCCTGCATCGTGAAGACGCGCGAACGCTTCATGGGCGTCGGCCAGGTCATCACCATGCCCATTTTCTTCGCCAGCAACGCCATCTACCCGATCGATATCATGCCTGACTGGCTGAAAGTCGTCTCGCATGCCAACCCGCTGACCTATCAGGTCGACGCGCTGCGGGCGCTGATGCTGCAGGGCGGGGTCAGCAGATACGGCATCGCCTTCGATTGCCTGGTGCTCATGGCGGCCACGGCCGTTCTCGTGGCCATCGCCACCCGCATGTATCCGCGGCTGACCACCTGAGGCCGCCATGCCCTACGCTTCGATCGACGACCTGCCGCCCTCGGTTTCCGGGCACCTGCCGCTCCATGCGCGGGAAATCTATCGCGCCGCCTTCAACCATGCCTGGGACGAATATGGCGACCGTGGCGCCGGGCGCGAGCAGATCGCCCACCGCGTCGCCTGGGCGGCGGTCAAGCGCCGCTACCGAAAGCTCGGGGAAAGCTGGGTCCTGCGCTGATGGCAACGGCGCCCGGCTGCGCTAAGGTGCGCCGCTAGCCACAAGGACCGGCATTGCCCATGACCCGCAGATTCCTCGACCATATCTCCGCCGAGCTGGACGTCGTGAAGACCTCCGGCCTCTACAAGTCGGAGCGGGTGATTTCCTCAACCCAGTCCTCCGAGATCGAGGTAGGCGGCCGCAGGGTGCTCAATTTCTGCGCCAACAACTATCTCGGCCTGGCGGACTCGGACGAACTGCGCGACGCCGCCAAGGCCACGCTCGACCGCTATGGCTACGGCATGGCCTCCGTGCGCTTCATCTGCGGCACGCAGGAGGAGCACAAGCAGCTCGAGGCGCGCATTTCAGGCTTTCTGGGCATGGAGGACACGATCCTCTATTCCTCCTGCTTCGACGCCAATGGCGGCCTGTTCGAGACGCTGCTGGGCGAGGAAGACGCCATCATCTCCGACGCGCTCAACCATGCCTCCATCATCGACGGCGTGCGGCTGTCCAAGGCGCGGCGCTATCGCTACGCCAACAACGATCTGAAGGAGCTTGAGGCGCGGCTTAAGGAAGCCTCCGACGCCCGCTTCCGTCTCATCGCCACCGACGGCGTGTTTTCCATGGACGGCGTGATCGCCGACCTCAGGGGCATCTGCGACCTCGCCGAGAGCTACGACGCGATGGTGATGGTGGACGACAGCCATGCCGTCGGCTTTGTCGGCCGGCATGGGCGCGGCTCGCCCGAACATTGCGGCGTGGAGGGCAGGGTGGACATCCTAACCGGCACGCTGGGCAAGGCGCTGGGCGGCGCCTCGGGCGGCTACACCAGCGGCCGCAAGGAGGTGGTGGAGTGGCTGCGCCAGCGCTCCCGCCCCTACCTGTTCTCCAACACGCTGATGCCCGCCATCGCCGGCGCCTCGCTGAAGGTGCTGGACATGATAGAGCAGGGCGGCGAACTGCGCCGCCGGCTCTACGGCAATGCCGAGCGCTTCCGCGCCGGCATGGCGAAGGCGGGCTTCCGGCTTGCCGGCGCCGACCACCCCATCATCCCGGTGATGATCGGCGACGCAGCACTTGCCTCGAAGATGGCCGACATGCTGCTCGAGCGCGGCATCTACGTCATCGGCTTCTCGTTTCCGGTCGTGCCCAAGGGCCAGGCGCGCATCCGCACGCAGATGTCGGCCGCGCATTCGACGCAAGACATCGACCGTGCCGTCGACGCCTTTGCCTCCGTCGGGCGCGAGCTGGGCGTGGTTTGACGGCTGTCCGGCCGACCCGTGGCCGGATTTCTGGGAGCAACGGCGATGATCGTCACCGAGATGGACTTGCCCGAATGCATGGCGCTGGTGCAGGCCTCGCGGCTGGGCCGGCTGGCCTGCGCGCTGGACGGCCAGCCCTACGTGGTGCCGTTCAACTACGCTGCCGACGGCCGCGACCTCTACAGCTTCTCGCTGACCGGGAAGAAGGTGGAGTGGATGCGGCAGAACCCGAAGGTCTGCGTCCAGATCGACCATCTGGCCGGCCGCGAATGGCGCAGCGTCGTCATCTACGGCCGCTTCGAGGAGCTGCCCGACGAGCCCGGCTGGAAGGCGCAGCGCGAGCACGCCTGGTCGCTGCTCTCCCGGGAGGTCGAATGGTGGGCGCCGGGCGCCTTCAAGCCGGCGGGGCAGGGCCCCGCGCCGCATCTTTTCTACCGGATCGTGACCGGCGAGGTGACCGGCCGCCGCGCGCTTCCTGATCGCAACGCCTGACAACGAAGGAGCCTGCATGTCCAACATGATGCGCGCGCTGGTGAAGGCCAGGGCCGAGCCTGGAATCTGGATGGAGCGCGTGCCGGTGCCCGAGATCGGCCCCAACGACTTGCTCATCAAGGTGCGCAAATCGGCCATCTGTGGCACCGATGTGCATATCTACAACTGGGACGAATGGGCCCGGAAGACCGTGCCGGTGCCCATGGTCACCGGCCATGAATTCGTGGGCGAGATTGCCGACATCGGCTCCGCCGTCACAGAATACCGCGTCGGCCAGCGCGTCTCGGGCGAGGGGCACATCGTGTGCGGCCACTGCCGCAACTGCCGCGCCGGGCGCGGGCACCTTTGCCGCAACACCAAGGGCGTCGGCGTCAACCGGCCGGGCTCCTTCGGCGAGTATGTCGCCATCCCGCAGCGCAATGTCGTGCCCATCCCGGACGACATACCCGACGAGGTGGCCGCCATCTTCGATCCGCTGGGCAACGCCGTCCACACCGCACTGTCATTCGACCTGGTGGGCGAGGACGTGCTGGTCACCGGCGCCGGCCCGATCGGCATCATGGGTGCGCTGGTGGCGCAGTGCGTCGGCGCCCGCAAGGTCGTCATCACCGACATCAACCCGGTGCGGCTGGAGCTTGCCCGCAAGCTTGGCATCCATCATGTCGTGGACGCCTCGAAGGAGGATCTGCGCGACGTGATGCACGAGGAGGGCATGCGCGAGGGGTTTGACGTCGGGCTGGAGATGTCGGGGTCGGCGCGCGCCTTCCGCGACATGATCGACGTGATGAACAATGGCGGCAAGATCGCCATCCTCGGCATCGCGCCGACCGGCTTCGAGATCGACTGGAACAAGGTCATCTTCAAGATGCTGACGCTGAAGGGCATCTACGGCCGCGAGATGTTCGAGACCTGGTACAAGATGATCGCGCTGGTCCAGGGGCCGCTCGACGTGACCGGCCTCATCACCCACCGTATCGGCATCGACGACTACCAGAGCGGCTTCGAGGCCATGCGCACCGGCAATGCCGGCAAGGTGGTGATGGACTGGTAGGTGGAAATTCCACACGGGCGCGGTTCTCCGCAATCCTCGTGCTTGTGCCTATGCCGCCAGTGACGCATGAGGCTGTTTCCGCAGACCAGCCGGTACGCCATGTCCGAGTTCTTCCGCAGCCTCCTCGCGCGCCACGAGCCGCCCGTTGACCAGCTTTCCAACTTGAAGGCGGGCGTCGGCGCGGTGGTCGGCATCTGCGCGGTGGGCTGGCTGGCCACGGTCACCGGCCTGCCGCTGCTGCTGGCGCCGCTTGGCGCCACGGCGGCGCTGCTGTTTGGCCAGCCGTCCAGCCCGCTCGCCCAACCGGTCAGCGTCATGGCCGGCTACCTGATAGGCACACTCGTCTGCGAAGCGGCCTTCATCCTGTTCCCGGGCTGGTGGCTGGCGGCAGCTGTGGCCGTGGGCGTGACCATCGTGCTGATGCGCGGGATGCGCGTCACCCACCCGCCCGCCGGCGCGATGCCGATCTTCGGCTTCGGCGACAACCTGCACGGGCTCGAGCTGTTCGGGGTGACGCTGATCGGCGCCGTGATGCTGATCGTGCTGGCGCTCGTGACGCACGCGATCCCGCCGCGGCGGCAATATCCGAAGCGGCCCGCGTCCATACTCGCCGGCCGGGAAGCCGCCTAGGCAGACATCCAGGCCTCATTCCCCGACAACGAACCTCTCCAGCTGCTCCAGCCCGTGGTCGAAATCCGCGAAGCGGGCCACGCTCATGGCCTTTTCCAGCCGCCGCTCGAACGCCTTCGCCACCGGCACAAGGTCGAGATAGGCGTCCCTGCCGGCCCTGGTCAGCCGCAGCCGCTCCACCCGCCGGTCCGCCTCGCTCGTCTCGCGCGCCAGCCAGCGCCGCTTCTCCAGCGCCGTCACCGCCCGGCTCACCTTCGTCTTGTGCATGGAGGAATGCCGGCCCACCTCGGTCGCCGTCATCGTCTCATACTGGCCGAGCGTGGCGAGCAGGCGCCACTCCGGGCGCGTCAGCCCGTGGCGCTCGCGGTAGAGGGCGGAGAACTCGCGGCTCACCGCGTCGGCCAGCCGGTTGAGCCGGTAGGGCAGAAATCGTTCGAGTTCCAGCCGTTCAGGATCCATCGTGGCGCCTCCCGAATCTGATGATTGTCCGGAGTTGATAGTTACATTCCAGATGGTTACAAATGCAACGAATTACCTGCGTGCCGGTGCCTGCCTCCCGGCGCAAAAGCTCCAGGAGGTCGCCATGAACGACATGCGCGTGCCGAAGGCCGCCCGCAGCGGCGGCTTTTCCACCGCCACGCCGGCGGGCTACATGCCCGGCTTCGGCAATGATTTCGAGACCGAGGCGCTGCCCGGCGCGCTGCCGGCCGGCCGCAATTCGCCGCAGCGCCCGGCCTACGGGCTCTACGCCGAGCAGCTGTCGGGCTCGCCCTTCACCGCCCCGCGCGGCACCAACGAGCGCTCGTGGCTCTACCGCATCCGGCCCAGCGTGAAGCATCATGGCCGCTTCCAGACGGCGCAGTTCCCGCTGTGGAAGACCGCGCCCGCGGCCGGCGAGACCGACCTGCCGCTCGGCCAGCTGCGCTGGGACCCGACCCCCGTTCCTGAGGCCGCGACGGACTTCCTCGCAGGCATGCGCACCGTCACCACCGCCGGCGACGCGGCCGGACAGTCCGGCATGGCCGCGCATGTCTATGTCGCCAATGCCGACATGGTCGACGACCACTTCTTCAACGCCGACGGCGAGATGCTGGTCGTGCCGCAGCAGGGCGGCGTGCGCTTCGTCACCGAGATGGGTGTGATGGAGGTGATGCCCGGCGAGATCTGCGTTCTCCCGCGCGGCCTCACCTTCAAGGTCGAGCTGATGGACGGGCCGGTCAGAGGCTATGTCTGCGAGAATTACGGCGCCAAGTTCACCATGCCCGACCGCGGGCCGATCGGCGCCAACTGCCTTGCAAACCCGCGCGACTTCAAGACCCCCGTCGCCTGGTTCGAGGACAAGGAGGCGCCCTGCCGGCTGCTGGTCAAGTGGTGCGGCCGCTTCTTCGAGACGGCCATCGCCGCCTCGCCGCTCGACGTGGTGGCCTGGCACGGCAATTACGCGCCCTACAAATACGACCTCGCCACCTTCTCCCCGGTCGGCGCCATCCTGTTCGACCACCCCGACCCGTCGATCTTCACCGTGCTGACCGCGCCTTCGGGCGAAGAGGGCACGGCCAATGTCGACTTCGTCATCTTTCCGCCGCGCTGGCTGGTGGCGGAAGACACGTTCCGCCCGCCCTGGTATCACCGCAACATCATGAGCGAGTTCATGGGCCTCATCAAAGGCCAGTACGACGCCAAGGAGAAGGGCTTTGTCCCGGGCGGCATGAGCCTGCACAACATGATGCTGGCGCATGGTCCGGACGCCTTCGGCTTCGACAAGGCAACGAAGGCCGAGCTCAAGCCCGTCAAGCTCGAGGAGACCATGGCCTTCATGTTCGAGACGCGCTTTCCGCAGATGGTGACGCGCTACGCCTCCGGGACCGAGACGCTGCAGGACGACTACATCGACTGCTGGGACGGCCTGAAGAAGCGCTTCAACGGCACGCCCGAGGGCGACTGGTCTTGAGCGCGGGGCAGGGCAGCCGCCTCGTGATCCTCGGCTCCAAGGGCGGTCCGGCCATCAGGCCGGGCGGCCCTTCGCCCACATCCGCTCTGCTCGAGCTTGCCGGGCGCAGGATCGTGGTCGATTGCGGGCTCGGCGTCACGCGCGGTCTGGTCGACGCCGGCATGAACCTGAAGGAACTCGACCTCGTCTTCATCACCCACCTCCATTCAGACCACGTGCTGGAGCTGGGACCCCTGATCCACACCGCCTGGACGGCCGGGCTTTCCACGCCGGTGCGCGTCTTCGGCCCGCCCGGCACCGACCATGTCTGGCGGCAGTTTCTCCTGTCGATGGAGTTCGACATCGAGATACGCATCGCCGACGAGGGCCGGCCCGACCTGCGCGAGATGGTCAGCGTGGAGGAGTTCGGCGAAGGCGAGGTGATGGCGGCCGGCGGCCTGCGGGTGACGGCGCTGCGCGTCGACCACCCGCCCGTCACCGACACCTTCGCCCTGCGTTTCGATCACGCCGACGCAAGCGTGGTCTTCTCGGCCGACACGGCCTGTTTCCCGCCGCTGGCGGAGTTCGCCGCGGGCGCCTCGCTGCTGGTGCACGAGGCGATGCTGCCTGCCGGCGTCGACCGGCTGGTGGCGCGCACCGGCAATGGCGAGCGCCTGCGCGAGCACCTCTTCGCCAGCCACTCGACGGCGGAGCAGGCCGGCGTGATAGCCGACGCGGCGGGCGTGGGCAGGCTGCTGCTCTACCACCTCATTCCGGCCGACGATCCCGAGGTCGGCCCGGCCGACTGGGAGGCGGCGGTGCGCAAAAGCTGGGCCGGCCCCTTGACCATCGCGAGCGATGGGCTTGTTGTGCCGCTGGCATAACGACAAATCGGGGACGCAGACATGAAGCTCGCCACACTGAGGAACGGCACGCGCGACGGCAGGCTCGTCGTCGTATCGCGCGACCTGACGCGCTGCACCGACGCGTCCTTCATCGCGCGCACCCTGCAGGGCGCGCTCGACGACTGGCAGCGCGTCGCGCCGCATCTGGCGATGCTCGCCGAATCGCTCGACCACGGCGCCGTACCCTCCGAGCGTTTTCACGAGCACGACGCGCTGTCGCCGCTGCCGCGTGCCTACCAGTGGGCCGACGGCTCGGCCTATGTGAACCATGTCGAGCTGGTGCGGAAGGCGCGCGGCGCCGAGATGCCGCAGAGCTTCTGGACCGACCCGCTGATCTATCAGGGCGGCTCGGACTCCTTCCTCGCCCCGCGCGATCCCATCCGCATGGCCGACGAGGCCTGGGGCATAGACATGGAGGGGGAGGTGGCGGTGATCGTCGGCGACGTGCCGATGGGAGCTACCGTGGACGAGGCGCGCGCCGCGATCCGGCTGGTGATGCTGATCAACGACGTCAGCCTGCGCGGTCTGATCCCGGCCGAGCTGGCCAAGGGGTTCGGCTTCTTCCAGTCCAAGCCTTCATCGGCCTTCTCGCCCGCGGCGGTCACGCCGGACGAACTGGGTGACGCCTGGGACGGCGGCAAGCTGCACCTGCCGCTGATGGTCGACTACAACGGCAAGCCCTTCGGCCGCGCCAATGCCGGCGTCGACATGACCTTCGATTTCCCGACGCTGGTGGCGCATGCCGCAAAGACGCGGCCGCTCTGCGCGGGCACCATCATCGGCTCGGGCACCGTCTCCAACAAGCTGGACGGCGGACCCGGCAAGCCCGTCTCCGACGGCGGCGTGGGCTATTCCTGCATCGCCGAGATACGCACCATCGAGACCATCGAGCAGGGAGCGGCCAGGACGCCCTTCATGCGTTTCGGCGACACTGTGCGCATCGAGATGAGGGACGGGTCCGGGCACTCCATCTTCGGCGCCATCGAGCAGACGGTGGAGAAGCATGGCTAGGAGCGCGGCGATGCGCACGAGACACGGAGCAGTCTGAATTGGCAAAGCAGTTCGCATCCACCGGCGACATGGCGGAGAAGGCGATTTCCTTCACCGAGATCGGCCGTGACCTGTGGGCCTTCACCGCCGAGGGCGACCCCAACACCGGCGTCATCATCGGCGACGACAGCGTGATGGTGGTGGATGCGCAGGCGACGCCCCGGCTGGCCAACAAGGTCATCGAGAAGATCAGGACCGTCACCGACAAGCCCATCCGCTTCGTCACGCTGACCCACTACCACGCCGTTCGCGTGCTCGGCGCATCCGCCTACGGGGCAGACCACACCATCATGTCGGACGCCGCGCGCGCCCAGGTGGTCGAGCGTGGCAAGGAAGATTGGGATTCCGAGTTCGGCCGCTTTCCGCGGCTGTTCCAGGGGCACGAATCCATCCCCGGCCTCACATGGCCGACGCTCACCTTCTCCGACCGCATGACGCTCTACATGGGCAGGCGGCGGGTGGACCTCATGTTCCTCGGCCGCGCCCACACGGCCGGCGACATCGTCGCCTTCGTGCCCGACGCGAACGTTATGTTCACCGGCGACATCGTCGAATACCACTCCGCCTGCTATTGCGGCGACGGGCATTTCGCCGACTGGCCGGACACGCTGGAAAACATCCGCGATTTCGCGCCCGACGCCATCGCGCCCGGCCGCGGCGACGCGCTGGTGGGCGAAGCGAGGGTCAACGAGGCGCTGGACAACACGGCCGACTTCGTGCGCTCCACCTATCGTCCGGTCGCGCGCGTGGCGCAGGGCGGGGGTTCGCTGAAGCAGGCGTGGGACGCCTGCAGGGCCGAATGCGACCCCAAATTCTCGTCATACGCGATCTACGAGCATTGCCTCCCATTCAACGTCGCGCGCGCTTATGATGAAGCGCTCGGCATCGACACGCCCCGAATCTGGACGGCGGAGCGGGATCAGGCGATGTGGGCGCAGCTTCAGGGAGGATGAGCATGCAGTGGGGGGTCTGGTTCTACGTGGTGGCGGGTTTCTGGGGGGTGGCGGTCGTGGCCAACCTCATCCAGGCCGCGACGATCTGCTACCAGATCGAGGCCCGCTCCGGTCGGCCGATGATGAGGAGCAGCGGTCTGCCCGGCTACGCCAACATCATCCCGGTCGCGTTCAACGTGCGGGTGGCCCAGGACGACGAGACGCAGGCGCTGCGCTGGCAGATGAACAAGCGGCTGCTCATTATCCTCGGCGGCTTCGTCGCCTTCTACTTCTTCACCATGCTGGTGGGGCCGGGGGCGGAGCCGGCTGCCGGCTGATCGTCATATGCCGCGCTACAGCTACCGACCTTTTCCATACGCAACGCCGCCCGAACTGCGCGGCGCGCCGTCGGGACGCCGCCCCGTCGTCATCGTCGGCGCGGGGCCGGTCGGGTTGGCTGCTGCGATCGACTGCGCGCTGCGCGGCGTCGCCTGCGTGGTGCTGGACGACAACGACGTGGTCTCGCTCGGCAGCCGCGCCATCTGCTGGTCGAAGCGCACGCTGGAGATCATGGACCGCCTCGGCGTCGGCGGGCGCATGGTCGAAAAGGGCGTGACCTGGAAGGTCGGTCGCCTGTTCCACCGCGACCGCGAGGTCTGGAACTTCGATCTCCTTCCCGAGCCGGGCCACAAGATGCCGGCCTTCATCAACCTCCAGCAATATTACGTCGAGCAGTATCTGGTCGAGCGCGCCGCCGATTTCCCCGGCCTGATAGACCTGCGCTGGAAGAACCGCGTGACCGGCGTCACCCCGCGTGCGGACGGCGTCGTCGTCGCGGTCGAGACGCCCGACGGCGCCTACGCCCTGGAGGCCGACTGGCTGGTCGCCTGCGATGGCGCGCGCTCGGCCGTGCGCGGCATGATGGGTCTCGATTTCGAGGGCCGCGTCTTCGAGGAACGTTTCCTCATCGCCGATGTCGAGATGAAGGCGGACTTCCCGTCGGAGCGCTGGTTCTGGTTCGAGCCGCCCTTCCATCAGGGCCAGTCGGCGCTGCTGCACAAGCAGCCCGACGACATCTACCGCATCGACCTCCAGCTCGGCTGGGACGCCGATCCCGAGGAGGAAAAGAAGCCGGAGAACGTCGTCCCCCGCATCGAACGCGTGATCGGCCATGCCGATTTCGAGCTAGACTGGGTGTCGGTCTACACATTCCAGTGCCGCCGCCTCGACCGTTTCGTGCATGGCCGCGTGGTCTTCGCCGGCGACAGCGCCCACATCGTCTCGCCCTTCGGCGCGCGCGGCGGCAATGGCGGCATCCAGGACGTCGACAATCTGGTCTGGAAGCTGGCCGCCATCATCCGCGGCGAGGCGCCGGAAAGCCTGATCGCGACCTATGACGAGGAGCGCATCCACGGGGCCGACGAGAACATCCGCAATTCGTCGCGCGCCACCTCCTTCATGACCCCGAAGACGGAGATGGAGCGCATCTTCCGCGACAGCGTGCTCGAGCTTGCGGGCGAGCATGATTTCGCGCGCCGGCTGGTCAATTCCGGGCGCCTGTCGCGGCCGTGCTCGCTGGAGGGCATGAGCCTGCAGACGCCGGCAGGCGAGGGGGCCGGCGTCGCGCCGGGCACCGCAATGCCGGATGCACCCGTTGCGAACGGCAAATCCGGCTGGCTGCTCGATCATTTCGGCTCCGGCTTTGCCGTCATGGCCGTGGAGGCGGACCTGCCCGCCAACCTGCCCGATGCAGTCGCGCGCGTATTCGTCACCGCTGATCCCGCGCGCCGCGTCAACGACGCCACGACGCTTATCGATGCGGAGGGGCTGGTGGCTGCCCGCTACGGCGCCGGCATGACCTACCTCATCCGGCCCGACCAGCATGTTGCGGCGCGCTTCGCTGGCGGCGACGCGGCGGCCATCCGGGCAGCCCTTGCCCGCGCGACGGGGAGGACATGATGCCCGCCAGGGACGATATTGGCCGCGATCGCCTTGGCGCGGCCGGCGACGATTTCTACGCCGCGCTGATGGCCGCGCATGAGGGGCTGAGCTTCGAGGAAAGCGTCAGGCTCAACGCCCGCCTCGTCCTGCTGCTCGCCAACCGGGTCGGCGATCTTGAGACGCTGAAGGCCGCGCTGGAGGCCGCCAGACGTTGACGAAGCAAATTTATGTAGCTACATAAATGGAAATCGTGTGGGATGACCGAAAACGCGATTGGACGCTTCGGAAGCGTGGTTTCGATTTCGCAGACGTCCCTCTGTCTTTCTTTGAATCTGCGATGATTTTTGGTGCCCGCGAAGGCCGCTTCAAAGCAGTGGGAATTTTGAATGGGCGAATGATGTCGATCATCTTTCGGCCGTTGGGAACCGAGGCGCTAAGCATCATCTCGATGCGACGAGCCAGTATTTCGGAAAGGAGCGCATATGCCAAAGCGCGCACCTCGAATTGATATCTCCGACGAAGAAGAGGCGGAGATTCAGCGGCAGATCGCTGCCGATCCGGATGATTGGGAAGCGACCGAGGAAGACTTCGCCAACGCCAAGCCCTTCGCGGAGGTTTTCCCCGAACTGATGGAGAGCATCCGGCGCTCGCGTGGCCGTCCGGCGAGCGAGAACCCCAAGAGCCAGGTCACGCTGCGGCTGGACGCGGACGTGGTTGAAAAATTTCGCGCCGGCGGCCGCGGTTGGCAGAGCCGCATGAACGCGGCCCTGCGAAAGGCTGCGGGGCTCTAAGCTACTCCGCCGCCTCGACCTTGATCACGCCGCGGCGGATCTGATCCTCCTCGATGGACTCGAACAGGGCGCGGAAATTGCCCTCGCCGAATCCTTCGTCGCCCTTGCGCTGGATGAACTCGAAGAAGATCGGGCCGATCACGGTCTTGGAGAAGATCTGCAGCAGGATCTTGGTCATGCCGCCGTCCACCACGCCCTCGCCGTCGATCAGGATGCCGTGCTTCCTCATCCGCTCGATCGGCTCGTCATGGCCGTTCACCCGGTCGCGCGACATCTCGTAGTAGGTGTCGGGCGGGCCGGGCATGAATTTCAGCCCGTTGTCGGCCAGCAGGTCGGTGCCGCGATAGATGTCGTCGGTGCCCACGGCGATGTGCTGGATGCCTTCGCCGCGATATTTCTTGAGGTATTCCGCGATCTGGCTGGTGTCGTCCTTCGACTCGTTCAGCGGGATGCGGATCTTGCCGCAGGGCGAGGTGATCGCCCGGCTCACCAGCCCAGTGATGCGCCCGTCGATGTCGAAGAAATGGATCTGCCGGAAGCCGAACATGTCGCGGTAGAAATCCCACCACTTGTCCATGTTGCCGCGATAGACATTGTGGGTCAGGTGGTCGAGATAATAGAAGCCGACGCCCTCCGGCCTCGGGTCGCGCTCGCCCAGCCACTCGAACTCGGCGTCATAGGCCGAGCCCTTATGGCCATAGCTGTCGATGAAATAGAGCAGCGAGCCGCCGATGCCGACGATGGCCGGCGCGTCCAGCGCCTTGTCGGCGCCCTCATAGGCCGTCGCGCCCTTGGCCACCGCGTGCTTCAGCGCATGCTGCGCGTCGACCACCCGCCACGCCATCGACGGCGCGCACGGGCCGTGCTCGTCCACAAAGCGCATGGCGTGCGATCCCGGCTCCGCGTTCAGCACGTAGTTGATGTCGCCCTGCCGCCAGACCGTGATGTCCTTGCTGCGGTGCTTCGCCACCTTCGTATAGCCCATGCGGGCAAAGAGCTCGGCCAGCTTCTCCGGCTCCGGATGCGCGAACTCGACAAACTCGAAGCCGTCGGTTCCGGCCGGGTTGTCGGTGCTGATTTTCGCCGGCGGCGCGTCGTGCGGAAACGGACCCATGCATGCCTCCTCGCAATGGTTGCCGATTTTGCACGATGGTAACGCGAAGACGGCGCAAGGGGGTTGCATTCGCAGCCGTTCCGGGGTTGTGCTGCGCACGGACCATGCATCGAAGGGTGAGGATAGATGCCGGCAATGCAGCTCGATCGCTTCGACCGCAAGATACTCGCGCTCCTGCAGGAGGATGCGCGTCTCACAAACAATGACATTTCCGCCCGCATCAACCTGTCGCCATCCCAGTGTTCCCGCCGGCGCCAGCGCCTGGAGGAGGAGGGCCTCATCCACGGCTATCGCGCTGTGCTCGACCGCGAGAAGCTCGGCTTTTCGCTGGTCAGCATGATCTCGGTGACGCTCGCCACCCACAATCGCGACAATGCCCGCCGCTTCGCCGAGCTGATCGCGCGGCTGCCGGAAGTGCAGGAGGCGCACGCGCTCACCGGCGAGATGGACTACGTGCTGAAGGTCGTCACCCCGGACCTGAAATCGCTCTCCGAATTCGTCAATTCAGTGCTGCTGCCGCACGATTCCGTGCAGCACGTGAAGACGGCGATCGTGCTCGACACGCTGAAGGAGGCGGGACCGCTGCCGCTGGCTGCCACGCCCTGAGTGTCGTGGCGGTGCTGACGTGTTACGAATGAATCGTCCCTGCGCACTTTATTGTTGCAAATCGATGTGGTGAGAATGGCGCTGGAGGCGGTGCGTCCATGACGGGCTGCACCCGCCGCCGCTGACTGGTCGATCCCAGGGAGGAAAGAATGAGGCCAATATCAATAAAATCCGCCGTTCTGGCGGGCGCGCTTGCCACCGCCGGGTGGCTGGCGGGCACCATGCTTGCGGCGGCCCAGGAGGTGACGCTGCGGCTGCACCAGTTCCTGCCTGCGCAGGCCAACGTTCCCCGGCACGTTCTGGACCCTTGGGCGGACCGCATCGAACAGGAATCGGGTGGCCGCATCAAGATCGAGCGCTACGCGGCCATGACGCTGGGCGGCACGCCGCCGCAGCTGATCGACCAGGCGACCGACGGCACCGTCGACATCGTGTGGACGCTGCCCGGCTCCACGCCCGGCCGCTTCCCCAGCACCGAGGTGTTCGAGCTTCCCTTCATGATGACGAACGCCGAGGCCACGTCGCGCGCCTACTGGGACCTGTTCGAGAAGTCGATGAAGGACGGCGAGTTCAAGGAACAGCACATCCTCGCGGCGTGGGTCCATGGCCCAGGCGTGATCCATTCGCGGACGCCCGTGAAGACCATGGGCGATCTCGCCGGCATGAAGGTGCGCGCGCCGACGCGGGTAATTACCGCGCTCGTGCAGGAACTGGGCGGCACGCCGGTGGGCATGCCGATCCCGCAGGTGACCGAGGCCCTGTCGAAGGGCGTGATCGACGGCGCCGTCACACCGTGGGAGGTTGTGCCCTCGCTCAAGGTGCAGGAACTGGTCAGCAACCATACCGAGTTTGGCGGCGACCATGCGCTCTACACCACGACCTTTGTGCTCGCGATGAACAAGGCGAAGTATGAGAGCCTGCCCGACGACCTGAAGAAGGTCCTCGACGACAATTCGGGCCGCGAGGTCTCGGCTCTCTTCGGCAAGACGCAGGCAGACTACGACGCGCCCGGTCGGGAACTCGCCGTCGGACGCAACAACAACATCATCTCGCTCAGCGACGAGGAGACCGAGAAGTGGAAGGCGGCCGCGCAGCCCGTCATCGACAATTGGGTCGCCGAGATGAAGGGCAAGGGCGTCGACGGGCAGGCCCTGCTGGACGAAGCCCGCGCGTTGATAGACAAATACACCAAGTAGACGGCAGGAAGGGGCGGGTTTCCCGCCCCTTCTTCTTTGTTGAGCTGTCACGCGAATGTCTGTTATGGTTCATAACAAAATCGTGGCTTGCAGTTGCCCAACTTTTCGGCGCGGACTATAGCGGGCATCGGGTGGCGACTTGTGGGAGGATGGGGCATGAACCTCTCGGGCATTGTGGTCTGGCTGGCGCGCATTCTCGCGATCCTCGGCGGTCTCGCGCTCGTGGCGATCACCGTGCTGACGGTCGTCAGCATCACCGGCCGTGCCCTCATCTCCTACGGGCTGCGGCCGATCCCGGGTGACTTCGAGCTGGTCGAAGCGCTCACGGGCTTCGCGGTGTTCGCCTTCCTTCCCTGGTGTCAGCTCAATCGCGGCCATGCCACGGTCGACGTCTTCACCAGCTTCCTGTCCCCGCGCGCCAATCGCGTCATCGACGTCATCAGCGAAGTGCTGATGACGCTGGCCATCGTGCTCATCACCTGGCGCCTCTGGTATGGCATGCAGGACAAGATCCGCTACAACGAGGTCACCTTCATCCTCCAGTTCCCGGTCTGGTGGGGCTACGCGGCTGCGCTGGTGGCTGCGGTGGGGGCGGTCATCGTGTCGTTCTACGTGCTGTTCGTGCGCGTGCAGGAGCTGCTCTCCGGCCGGACCATCATTCAGGGGCAGGGAGCCGTCCATTGAGCAATCTCGAACTCGGGCTCTACTCGTTCCCGGTCCTGCTGCTTCTCATCTTCCTGCGCATTCCCATCGGCCTCGCCATGTTCGGCGTCGGCCTGGGCGGGCTTTACCTCGTCATGGGTTCCACCGTGCCCATCCTGGCCAAGCTCAAGGGCGAGACCTACTCCACCTTCTCCAGTTATTCGCTGTCCATCATCCCGCTGTTCCTTCTGATGGGGCAGTTCGCAGGGCTGGGCGGCATGTCGCAGGCCCTGTTCAAGGCTGCCAATTCCTGGCTGGGCCATCGCCGCGGCGGCGTCGCCATGTCGGCCATCGGCGCCTGCGCCGGTTTCGGTGCCATTTGCGGCTCCTCGCTGGCCACTGCCGCCACCATGGCGCAGGTCGCCCTTCCCGAGCTGCGGCGCTATGGCTATTCCGGCGCGCTCGCCACCGGCACGCTGGCCGCCGGCGGCACGCTCGGCATCCTCATCCCGCCCTCGGTGGTGCTGGTCATCTATGCCATCCTGGCCGAGCAGAACATCGCCAAGCTGTTCCTCGCGGCCTTCGTGCCGGGCGTCCTCGCCGCCATCGGCTACATGATCGCCATCTCGATCTATGTCCGGATCTATCCGGACTCTGCCGGCAGCAGCCCCCGCCAGCCCTATGGCGAGCGCTTCAGGGCGCTGGTCGACGTCTGGCCGGTGCTGCTGGTCTTCTTCGCCGTCGTCGGCGGCATCTATTTCGGCTGGTTCACCCCCACCGAGGCCGCCGCCATCGGCGCCGCCGGCACCGGCCTCATCGCCCTTCTCAACGGCGGGCTGACGCGCAGGACGTTCCTGGACTCCATCCTGATGACGGCGTCGGCCACCGGCATGATCTTCTTCATTGTGCTCGGCGCCGCCACCTACAACAGCTTCCTCGCCATCTCGCAGCTTCCCAACGAGGCGGCCGCCTTCATCACCGGGCAGGGCTTCAACCCCTGGACCGTGATGATCTGGATCCTGATCTTCTACCTGATCCTCGGCTGCTTCATGGATTCGCTGTCCATGATCCTGCTCACCATCCCGATCTTCTTCCCGATCGTCACCGCGCTCGATTTCGGCCTGCCGCCGGAGGAATTCGCGATCTGGTTCGGCATACTGGTGCTGATCGTCGTCGAGGTCGGGCTGATAACGCCGCCCGTGGGCATGAACCTGTTCGTCATCAACTCGATGGCGAAGGACACGCCGATCCTGCAGACCTACCGGGGGGTCACCCCGTTCGTCATCAGTGACCTCGTGCGCACGGTCATCCTGCTTGCCTTCCCGGCGATCACGCTGTTCCTGGTGCGCTGGCTGTATTGAGCAGGGCGCGGCCGGCCGTTCATACGAACCCGACCGCGACGCCCTTCTTGCGGAAGTAGGATTGCATCAGCTTGCGGCCCTGCCGGTTGGGCTGCGCCAGCCGCGCCGTCTCGAAGGTCGCTTCCTTCACGCCCTCGCGCACCATCGCGCCCTTGAGCGCGGCAATGTGGGCGTCCAGCTCCTCATTGTCGTTCTGCAGCGAGGTGTAGATCGCCTCGATGGCGTCGGCGACGGTAATGTTGCTCACGGATGCGTCCTCGTTGTCTCGGCGTGCGGCTCAGCCGCGCTTCTGCTGCACCATGCCGAACAGGTTCGTGCAGCGCGCGCCGGAGCGGCAATAGGCCAGCACCGGCCCGGGCAGGGAGTCCAGCGCGGCGGCCTGGTCCTCGACATTCTCCATCGTGATCTGGCCGCTGATCACCGGGATGTAGCGGAACTCCAGTCCGGCCGCCCGCGCCGCTGCCTCCACGGTGCCATGCGGCACCGCGCCTTCCTCGGCGTCGGGGCGGTTCGAGATGATGGTCCTGAAGCCGGCGGCCTTGATGGCCGCTACGTCGCCCGGCTGGATCTGCGGCGCGACCGAATAGTCATCGGTGATCTGGCGGATTTCGACCATGTCTGCGGCTCCTGCTCTGGCGACGCGCTTCTATTGCCACCGGCTTGCTCACGGAGCAAGCGTCCCGGAGCAAGCGCCGGCTCAGGCGGCCGCCATCAGCCCGCCCTTCGCGGCCAGCGCCCGCAGGTGGTGGTCGTGGTCGCCGAAGGCGATGTCGATCATCGTCATGCGCTTGAAATAGTGGCCGACCGCCAGTTCCATCGTCATGCCCACGCCGCCATGCAGCTGGATGGCGGTTTCACCCACCAGCCGTCCCGCCCGGCCCACCTCCGCCTTGGCGGCGTGCATGGCGCGCGCCCGCTCGCCGGCATCCTCGCTGTCGGCCATCATGGTCGCGTAGAGCGTGATCGAGCGCGCCTGCTCCATCGCCACGAACATGTCGACCGCCTTGTGCTGCAGCACCTGGAAGGCGCCGATCGGCACGCCGAACTGCTTGCGCACCTTCAGGTAGTCGACCGTCAGCCTGTGCGTGGCCTCCATCACCCCGATCGCTTCCGAGCACAGCGCCGCGATCGCCGCGTCGGCCACCCGCCGCACCAGCGGCAGTCCGCCTTCAGCCTCGCCGATGACGCGTTCGCCCGGCACCCGCACCTTGTCGAGCGTGATCTCCGCCGCGCGCTGCCCGTCCTGGTTGGCGTAGCCGCGCCGCGACAGGCCGTCCGCCTTCGCGTCGACCATGAACACGCCGATGCCGCCCTCGTCGCGCGCGCCGCCGGCCGTCCGCGCCGTCACGAAGACGTGGTCTGCGCTGTCGCCGCCGGTCACCACGCTCTTCTGCCCGGACAGCACCCAGCCGTCCCCGTCGCGCGTCGCGGTCGTTTCCACATGGTTGAGGTCGTAGCGCGAGTTGCGCTCGGTGTGGCCGAAGGCCAGCTTCAGTTCACCGCCCGCCACCTGCGGTATGAATTCCGCCCGCTGCTCGGTCGAGCCGCCGAAGCGCAGCAGGCCGCCGCCCAGAACCACGGTCGCCAGGTAGGGCTCCAGCGCCAGCGCGCGTCCTAGCGCTTCCATCACGATGCCGGTCTCGACCGGCGTGCCGGCAAGCCCGCCATCCTCTTCCGCAAACGGCAGCGCCATCAGCCCCATCTCGGCATAGCGCGCCCACATGTCGGCGGAAAAGCCCTCCGGCGACGCCAGCACCCGCCGCCGCTCCTCGAAGCCGTAGCGGTCGCCCAGCAGCTTCTCCAGCGAGTCCTTCAGGATGGACTGTTCCTCGGAAAGATCGAAATCCATGTCAGAGCCCCAGTACGGCCTTGGCGATGATGTTCTTCTGGATCTCGTTCGAGCCGCCATAGATCGAGACCTTGCGCATGTTGAAATAGGCCGGCGCCGCGTGCGCCGCGTGGTCCGGTTCGATCGGCGGCTCGTTCGCGCCTTCCAGCTGGTCGGCGTGGAAGGGTGCTGCGTGCGGCCCCATCACCTGCATCAGCAGCCAGGTCGTCGCCTGCTGAATTTCCGAGCCCTTGATCTTGAGGATCGATGAGGCGGGGTCCGGCTTGCCGGTGTTGCCGCGCTTGGCGTCGGCCGCCACCACGCGCAGCTGCGTCAGTTCCAGCGCCTTCAGCTCGATCTCGGTCGCGGTCAGCTTCTCCATGAAGCGCTGGTCCTCGATCAGCGGGCGGCCGCCCGACATCTCCTTCGCCGCCAGCTCGCGGATGCGGGCGATGCGCTGCTTCGACATGCCCACGCGCGCGATGTTGGTGCGCTCGTTGCCGAGCAGGAACTTGGCGTAGTCCCAGCCCTTGTTCTCCTCGCCGACGAGGTTTTCCACCGGCACCTTCACGTCGGTCAGGAACACCTCGTTGATCTCGCGCCCGCCGTCGATGGTCACGATCGGCCGCACCTCGATGCCGGGCGTCTTCATGTCGATCAGCAGGAAGGAGATGCCCTCCTGCTTCTTGGCCTCGGGGTCGGTGCGCACGAGGCAGAATATCCAGTCGGCATGCTGCGCCAGCGTCGTCCAGGTCTTCTGGCCGTTGACGATGTAGTGGTCGCCCTGCCTGACGGCGCGCGTCTTCAGCGAGGCGAGGTCCGAGCCGGCGCCCGGCTCCGAAAAGCCCTGGCACCACCAGTCGTCCAGGTTGGCGATGCGCGGCAGGAACCGCTTCTTCTGCGCCTCGCTGCCGAAGGTGTAGATCACCGGCCCCACCATGTTGACCCCGAAAGGCAGCGGCGAAGGCGCCGGCGTCTTCTGCAGTTCCTCCAGGAAGATGTACTGCCGCATCGGGTCCCAGTCGGTGCCGCCATGCTCCACCGGCCAGTGCGGCACCGCCCATCCCTTCTCGTGCAGGATGCGCGTCCAGCGCACCATGTCGGCCTTGTCGATGTGTTCGCCGTCCACCACCTTGGCGCGGATGTCCTCCGGCAGGTGATCGCGGAAGAAGGCCCGCACCTCGTCGCGGAAGGCGAGTTCCTCAGGGGTGAAGCGAAGGTCCATGTCTGCCTCCCGTCAGTTGATCTCGAACAGGCCGGCCGCGCCCATGCCGCCGCCCACGCACATGGTCACGACCGCATATTTCACGCCGCGCCGCTTGCCTTCCACCAGCGCGTGGCCGGCCAGCCGCGAGCCGCTCATGCCGTAGGGATGGCCGAGCGCGATCGCCCCGCCGCTCACATTCAGCTTTGCCGGGTCGATGCCCAGCCGGTCGCGGCAGTAGAGCACCTGCACCGCGAAGGCCTCGTTCAGCTCCCACAGGCCGATGTCGTCGACCTTCAGCCCGTGGCGCTCCAGCAGCCGCGGCACGGCAAACACCGGGCCGATGCCCATCTCGTCGGGGTTGCAGCCGGCCACCGCGAAGCCGCGGAAGATGCCCAGCGGGTCGAGCCCGCGCCTCTCGGCCTCCTTCGCGCTCATCATCACGTTGGCCGAGGCGCCGTCGGAAAGCTGGCTCGCATTGCCGGCAGTGATGGTTCCGCCCTCGCGCACCGGCTTCAGCCCGGCCAGCCCCTCTGCGGTGGTGTCGGGGCGCGGCCCCTCATCATGCGAGAGCGTCACCGCCCTGTGCGACACCGCCTTCGTCTCCTTGTCGATCACGGCCATGCGCACCTCGATCGGCGCGATCTCGGCGTCGAAGCGGCCGGCCTCGCGCGCCGCCGCCACCCGGCGCTGGCTCTCCAGGCTGTATTCGTCCTGTCGCTCGCGGCTGATGCCGTAGCGCTTCGCCACCACCTCGGCCGTGTCGATCATCGGCATGTACACGTCCGCCACCGGGCTCTTCAGCGTGTCGTCGAACAGCCGGAAGGTGTTGCGGTGGTCGTTCTGCACCAGGCTGATCGATTCCAGCCCGCCGGCGATGCCAGCCTTCACGCCGTCATTGCGGATGCCGTTGGCAAGCACCGCCATGGCGTTCAGCCCGGACGAGCACTGCCGGTCGATCGTGGTGCCGGCGACCGTGACCGGCAGCCCCGCCGAAAGGGCGGCGCGCCGCGCGACGTTCAGGCCGGTGGTGCCCTCCTGCATGGCGCAGCCCATCACCACGTCCTCGATCTCGCCGCCCTCCATGCCCGCGCGCTTCAGCGCATGCGCGATCGCGTGGCCGCCCAGCCTGTGCCCGTCCGTGTCGTTGAATGCGCCGCGATAGGCCTTGCCCACCGGCGTGCGCGCGGTCGAGACGATGACGGCTTCGATCATGAGCTTTCTCCCTGGTCTGCCCGTTTCAGGCGGCGGCCTGCGTCGCCAGCCTGCCGCCGCTTTCGGCCAGGCGCTTCAGCAGCGGCGCCGGCTTGAACACGTCCTTGCCGGTGCGGCCGTGCCAGTATTCCAGCCGCTCCACGATCTTCTTCAGCCCTTCCAGATCGGCCCAGAACATCGGGCCGCCCTTGCCGATCGGAAAGCCGTAGCCGTTGGTCCAGACGATGTCGATGTCGGAGGCGCGCGCCGCGATCTTCTCCTCGAGGATCCGCGCCGCCTCGTTGATCATCGGGTAGATCGTGCGCTCGGTGATCTCCTCGGCCGGGATGTCGCGGCGGTTGATGCCCCGCTCGCGCGCCTTGTCGTCGATCAGCTTCGCAACCTCCGGATCGGGCTTCGGCGCGCGCGCCCCGCTTTCATAGAGGTAGACGCCCTTGCCGGTCTTCTGGCCGAAGCGCCCCATCTCGCACAGCGCGTCGCCGATGATCGCAGTCTTGCCTTGCGACTTGCGGTTGCGCCAGCCTATGTCCAGCCCGGCCAGGTCCCACATGGCGAACGGCCCCATCGGCCAGCCGAAATCGGTGTAGACCTTGTCCACCTGCTGCGGCGTCGCGCCTTCCAGCAGCAGCGCTTCCGCCTCCTCCGAGCGCGCCGCCAGCATGCGGTTGCCGACGAAGCCGTGGCACACGCCCACCACCACCGCCACCTTGCCGATCTGCCGCGCCACGGCCAGCGCCGTGGCTATCACGTCCGGGGCCGTCCGGTCGCCGCGCACGATCTCCAGCAGCTTCATCACATTGGCCGGCGAGAAGAAGTGCAGCCCCACCACGTCGCCCGCCCGCGAGGTCGAGGCGGCGATCTCGTTCACGTCGAGGTAGGAAGTGTTCGTGGCAAGGATGGCGCCTGGCTTGGCGATCGTCTCCAGTCTGCCGAACACCTGCTTCTTCACCGCCATCTCCTCGAACACGGCCTCAATGATGAGGTCGCAGTCGGCCAGCGCGGCATAGTCGGTGGTGCCGGATATGCGGCCCAGTCGCTCCGCCTTCTTCTCCTCGCTGAGAGAGCCCCGCGCCACCGATGTCGCGTAGTTCTTCTCGATCACGCCCAGGCCGCGCTGCAGCGCCTCGTCCGACATTTCGAGGATGGTGACGGGAATGCCGCCATTGGCCAGCGCCATGGCGATGCCGCCGCCCATCGTGCCGGCGCCGATCACGCCGGCGCGCTTCACGGGGCGCGGCTGCACGTCCTTGCCGATGCCGGGAACCTTAGCCGCCTCGCGCTCGGCGAAGAACAGGTGCCGCTGCGCGCGCGACTGGTCGCCCTGCAGCAGGTGCAGGAAGGTCGCGCGCTCCGCCTTCAGCGCCTCGTCGAACGGCAGCGTCAGCGCGTTGCGCACCGCCTGCGCGGCCGCCACCGGCGCTTCCAGCCCGCGCGCCCTCTTCGTGGCCTCCTTCGCCTGCGCGTCGAAACCCGCGAGGTCCGCGCCCGCTATCCTGTCGTCGCGGTCGCGCACCGCCACCGGCTTCGTGCCGATCTTAGAGCGCGCGAACGCCACCGCCTCCACCACCAGCTCGCCCTGCGCCACCGCGTCGGCCAGGCCGGCCGCGGCGGCTTCCTTCGCGCCGATCGGATTGCCGGATACGATCATCGCCAGCGCCTTCTCCGGCCCCACCAGGCGCGGCAGCCGCGCCGTGCCGCCCGAGCCGGGCAGCAGGCCGAGCTTCACCTCAGGCAGGCCCAGCAGCGCCTTCGGATCTGCTACGCGGTAGTGGCAGGCGAGCGCCAGCTCCAGCCCGCCGCCCAGCGCGGTGCCGTGGATCGCGGCGACCACCGGCTTGGGCATCGTCTCCAGCGCCACGCACAGTTCGGGCAGGTTGGGGCTGGCAAGCGCCTTCGGCGTGCCGAATTCGGTGATGTCCGCCCCCGACACGAAGGTGCGCCCGGCGCAGGCGATCACGATCGCTTCCACGCCGGCATCGTCGCGCAGCGTCCGCAGGTGCCCCATCAGCGCCTCGCGCAGATGGTGGCTCAGCGCGTTCACCGGCGGGTTGTCGAGCGTGACGACGGCGATCTGCCCCTGGCGGGCGACGGTTGCGTATTGCGTCATCGGTTCTGCTTTCCTGTGGTCGTTCGCCGTCTCAGGCTGCGTGCTGCATGAGGAAGCCGCGGATCAGCCGCGACGTCGCCTCCGGTTGTTCGACGCTGGGAATGTGCCCCGCATCCTTGATGATCTCGAAGCGCGAGCCGGAGATCAGCGCCGCGGTCGAGCGCACGAGCTCCGGCGGCGTGGAGCCGTCCTGGTCGCCCACGATCAGCAGCGCCGGCAGTTTCAGCGCGCGGGTCGACTCGGTCAGGTCGGCGTCGCGCAGCGCAGCGCAGGTGCCGGCATATCCCTCGGCCGGCTGGCGCACCAGCATGTTCACATAGCCGGCGAAGTCCGCATTGTCAGCCCTCCGGTAGGTCGGCGTGAACCAGCGTTCCATGATCCCGTCTGCCAGCCCGGCAATGCCCCCCTTGGTCACGGCGTCGATGCGCGCGTTCCACATCTCTTCCGTGCCGATCTTGTGCGCCGTGTCGCACAGCACCAGCGCCGACACGAGCTCCGGCCGCAGCGCGGCGATCCCCTGCGCGATCATGCCGCCGACCGATACGCCGACCACCGCCGTCCTGCCGATGCCCAGATGGCCGAGCAGAGCCGCAAGGTCCTCCACATGATCCGTCAGCCTGTAGGGTGCCGGCGGCGCGTCGGAAAGGCCGTGCCCGCGCTTGTCGTAGAGCACGATCCGGAAATCGGCTTCGAGCGCGGCCGCCACCTCGTTCCAGATGCGGAAATCGGTGCCCAGCGAGTTTGCGAAGGCGATGGTGGGTCCGTCCTTGCGGCCCCGCACCTCGTGGTGGATGACGACACCGTTCACCCGCGCAAATGCCATGCGGCTCTCCTCCCTGGAAACATACTACCGAGTATGTTGGCTCGATATCAAGCGGTCATTGCCGGATGGGGATATCAAAGCAGCGTCCCCCTGTCTGCCAACCGCGTGTGCCTTTTGTCGCGCGTCGCCGATGCATCGTGTTGCACCGCCCTCCCGGTGGCGCGGGCAGCAGTGGCACCGCCGGCACCCGGCATTCCGGCGCAGGCGCATTGACCGCAATATCCGTCCGTATATAACGATGCGACCGGCGCTGCCGGCGTCAACCGGAGGGTATTCATGCGCACGTTCCGCACCATGTTTCTGGCTTCATTGTTGGCTCTTGTCGCCACCGCCGCCGGCGCGCAGGAGCGCGTCACCATCTTCGCGGCCGCCAGCCTCAAGAACGCGCTCGACGCGGTCGCCGCCGAATGGAAGGCCGACAGCGGCAACGACGCCGTCATCGCCTATGCCGCCAGTTCCGCGCTCGCCAGGCAGATAGAGGAGGGTGCGCCGGCCGACATCTTCATGTCGGCCGACCTCGACTGGATGGCCTATCTCAGCGAACGCAATCTAACGAAAAAGAACACAGAGACCCGCCTGCTGGGCAACCGCATCGTGCTCGTCGCGCCCAAGGAGTCGCAGGCCGCCACGACCATCGCTCCCGATTTCGACCTCGCCGGCCTGCTCGGCGACGGCCGCCTCGCAATGGCCAATGTCGAAGCCGTTCCCGCCGGCAAATACGGCAGGGCCGCGCTGCAGCATCTCGGCGTCTGGGCCTCGGTGGAAGGCAGGGTGGCGCAGGCCGAAAACGTGCGCGCAGCCCTTGCGCTGGTCGCCACCGGCGAAGCGCCGCTCGGCATCGTCTACCAGACCGACGCCGCCGCCGATCCCCGGGTCCGCATCGTCGCCGTCTTCCCGCAGGACAGCCACCCGGCCATCGTCTACCCCGTCGCCGAGCTTGCCGGAGCCGGCCCGGCCGCCCGCGGCTTCCTCACCTTCCTGCAATCGGCTAAGGCTCGGAGCCAGTTCGAATCACAGGGCTTTTCCGTGCTGACGCCGCCGGCTTCCAACTGAACCTCGGGCGTCCAACTGAAAAAGGGTTCGCTTGTCCAGCTTCCGCGCCCTCGGCCGATCGCGACCTGATATCCTCCCCCGCCTGGCAGGGGAGGGGGGCCACGCGAAGCGTGGTGGAGGGGGCGGCCCGTCCCGCCCATTTCCCGTCCATGCCTGACATGGCCTGGCTGGCCCTCAGCCCCGACGAGTGGGTCGCCGTGCGCCTGTCGCTGAAGGTGGCGGCCTGGGCGACGGTCGCCAGCCTGCCGCTCGGCATCGCCGTGGCCTGGCTGCTGGCGCGCAGGGAATTCTGGGGCAAGTCGCTGCTCAACGGCATCGTCCACCTGCCGCTGGTGCTGCCGCCCGTCGTCACCGGCTACCTGCTGCTGCTCGCCTTCGGCCGCCGCGGCCCGGCCGGCGCCTTCCTCGCCGAGCATTTCGGCATCGTCTTCTCCTTCCGCTGGACCGGGGCCGCGCTCGCCTGTGCGGTCATGGCCTTCCCCCTGCTGGTGCGCGCCATCCGCCTCTCCATCGAGGCGGTCGACCGGCGCCTCGAAGCCGCCGCCGGCACGCTCGGCGCGTCGTCCTTCATGGTGTTTCTCACGGTGACGTTGCCGCTGGCGCTCCCGGGCGTCATCGCCGGCATGATCCTCTGCTTCGCCAAGGCCATGGGCGAGTTCGGCGCCACCATCACCTTCGTCTCCAACATCCCGGGCGAGACGCAGACGCTGCCCTCGGCCATCTACACCTTCACCCAGGTGCCCGGCGGCGAGCTCGGCGCCCTGCGCCTCACCCTCGTCTCCATCGTCATCTCGCTCGGCGCGCTCATCGTGTCGGAGGAGGTCGCGCGCCGCGCCAGCCGCAGGGTGGCGGCGGCGTGAGCCTCAGGGTCGACATCCGCCACCGGCAGGGCGATTTCGTGCTCGACGCCGCCTTCGAAAGCGCGGGCCGCCTTACCGCTCTGTTCGGGCCATCGGGGTCGGGCAAGACCACGCTGGTCAACATCATCGCCGGGCTCATCCGCCCGCGCCAGGGCAGGGTGGAGGCGGGCGGCCGCGTGCTGGTCGACACCGGCCGCCGCGTCTTCGTGCCGGCCCACCGCCGCCGTGTCGGCTACGTCTTCCAGGACGCGCGCCTGTTCCCGCATCTCTCCGTCCGGTCCAACCTCACCTATGGCCGCTTCTTCGCGCCCAGGGCCGAGCGCACGGCAGATTTCGACGCCGTGGTCGGCATGCTCGACATCGGAGGCCTGCTCGACCGCCGCCCGGCCTCGCTGTCCGGCGGCGAGAAGCAGCGCGTCGCCATCGGCCGCGCGCTGCTGGCATCCCCGCGCCTCATCCTGATGGACGAGCCGCTTGCCTCGCTCGACGAGGCGCGAAAGGCCGAGATCATGCCCTATGTCGAGCGGCTGCGCGACGAGGCCGCCGTGCCCATCGTCTATGTCAGCCATTCGGTGCCCGAGGTCGCGCGGCTGGCCACCGACATCGCGGTGCTGCGCCAGGGCCGGCTCGCCGCCTTCGGGCCGACCGGCGCCATCCTCGCGCGGCTCGACCTGCTGTCGGAAGAGGCCGGCGAGGGCGGCGCGGTGCTCGACATGGCCGTGCGCGAGCAGGACCGCGCCTTTGCCATGACCGTGCTGCGCTCGCCCGCCGGCGAGATCCGCGTGCCGGCCGTCAATGCCCCGCTCGGCAGCCGCATGCGTGTGCGCCTGCGCGCCCGCGACGTGATGATCGCCACCGAGCGCCCGCGCGGCCTCAGCGCGCTCAACGTGCTCCCGGGCGTCATCGCAGCGCTCGAGCCGGTCAGCGACAACACGGTCGACGTGCTGCTCGACTGCGGTGGCCAGGCCGTGGTCGCCCGCATCACCCGGCTTTCGACCGAGCGGCTGCTGCTCGCCCCCGGCCAGCCCGTCTTCGCCGTCATCAAGACCGCCAGCGTCGAAGCCGCCGGCGCGGCGCCGGTGGTAGGGCACTAGGGCAGTAAGGCAGTAAGGCACTAGGGCACTAAGGCGTGGTGGAGGTCGGCTTCCTCGCGTATCCCTCCTACTGCCCTACTGCCCTACTGCCCTACTGCCCTGCTCCCCTGGCCTCGGAGGAACCCATGCCCGTTCTCAGCCTGCGCATCGATTTCGAGGGCGGCGGCCGCCTCGGCCCCGGCAAGGCGCGGCTGCTCGAATGCATCGCCGAGACCGGCTCGATCTCCGCCGGCGCCCGCGCCATGGGCATGTCCTACAAGCGCGCCTGGGACCTTGTGGAGGAGACGGCCCGCATCGCCGGCGAACCAGTCGTCGAAACCCGCGCCGGCGGGGCGCAGGGCGGCGGCGCGCGGCTGACGCCGGCCGGCGAACGCCTGCTCGCCACCTTCCGCGCCATCGAGCAGGCGGCGGCCGAGGCCGCCGCGCCCTACATCGCGAAACTCGCTACCCCAGCGCCTTGAGTTCTCCGCGCAGCGAATCCGCCTCGCCCTTCAGCCCGGCCTCGACGGCCTCTTCCGTCTCGCACCATGCGGGCAAGGCGGCAGCCAGCGCCGCGCGTCCCTCGTCCGTCAGCGCCAGTCTCCGGCCGCGGCGGTCGCTTCCATCCGGCTGGATTTCCAGCAGCCCGCGCCGCTCCAGCGGCTTCAGATTGGCCGTCAGCGTCGTGCGGTCGAGCGCCAGCAGCAGCGCCACCTCCTTCATGCGCGGCGGCTGCGGCCGGTTGAGGCTCATCAGCAGCGAGAATTGCTGGTTGGTCAGCCCGAAAGGCTTCAGCGCCTCGTCGAACCGCCTTGCCAGCGCGCGCGCCGCCCGCTGCACATGCAGGCACATGCAGCTGTCGCGCACATGCAGCGTCGTGGCGAATGACAGTTCCAGCGGCTTTGACATCGTCGCTTCACTATGTTGATATCAACCTAAAAGTCCAGCCCGCATTGTCTATCCCGGCCCGCTTCAAACGTCCTGGGAGAAAGCGCTGCTGGAAATCGGAAGGAACGGGAGGATCTGATGGCCGAGAATGTCGTGGTTCTGGTTGGAACCAAGAAGGGGCTGTTCGTCGCCGAGAGCGGCGCGGCGCGCAAGTCGTGGTCCCTGCGCGGGCCCTATTGCGAGCACTGGCCCATCAACCACGCCATCATCGACCCGAAGACCGGCACGATCTACGCCGGCGGCGGCAGCGAGTGGTTCGGCCCGGCCGTCTGGAAGTCCACCGATCTCGGCCGCACATGGACGCATTCCAGCCAGGGCCTCACCTTCGGCGAGGGCACCGAGCCCATCGGCGCGGTGTGGAGCCTCGAGGCTGCGTCCGACGGCTCGCTCTATGCCGGCGTCATCCCCGCCGCGCTCTTCCGCAGCACCGACGGCGGCGAGACCTGGACCCATCTCGACGGCCTGCAGAAGCACCCCTCGCGGCCGGAGTGGAACCCCGGAGGCGCCGGCCTCACGCTCCACCATATCGTGGTCGATCCCGACAATCCGCAGCGCATGTGGATCGCCATCTCGTCCGCCGGCGTGTTCTACAGCGAGGATGGCGGTCAGAGCTGGGAGCCGCGCAACAGGGGCGTGCGCGCCGACTTCAATCCCGAGGACCAGCGCTACCCCGAATACGGCCAGTGCGCCCACTCCATCGCCAAGGCGCCGGGCATGCCCGACCGCCTCTACCAGCAGAACCATTGCGGCATGTACCGCTCCGACGATGCCGGCCGCACCTGGCAGAGCATCGAGGACGGCCTGCCCTCCACATTCGGCTTCCCCTCGGCCACCCACCCCACCGATCCCGACACGGTGTTCCTGCTGCCGCTCAACGGCGACAGCAAGGGCCGCTACATGCCCGACGCGAAGGCCGCGGTTTATCGCAGCCGCGACGGCGGGCGCACCTGGCAGGATCTGCGCAACGGCCTGCCGCAGGAGAACGCCTATTTCGGCGTGCTCCGGCAGGCCATGGCCACCGACAGCCTGGCGACGGCCGGCGTCTATTTCGGCACGTCGGGCGGCGCCCTCTTCGCCAGCAACGACGAGGCCGAGAGCTGGTCGGTGATGGCCGAGCACCTGCCGGCCATCCTGTCGGTGGAAACCGCCGTTCTGCGCGGTTAGGATCGGTCATGGATCAGCGCGTGGACAGCAGCAATGCCAACGCCGGAGAGGTGAACGTCACTCTCGCCGCGCCGCTCGCCGACCTGTTCCCCGGCGCGCCGCGCAAGCTTCAGGTCGTGGCGGGCGACGTGAACCATATGGTCGACGCACTCGACGAGCGCTGGCCCGGCATGCGCGACCGCATCTGCGATTCCACGCCGAAGATCCGCAAGCACATGAACGTGTTCGTCGAAGGCCGCCGTGCGAAGCTCGAAACGCCGCTGAAGCCCGGCGCCGACGTCTACGTGCTCACCGCCATCAGCGGAGGGTGACTGTCAGGAAAGCTCCAGCCGGAGCGACCGGCCCACGGCCTTTGCGGCACGCTGCAGCGTTTCGAGAGTGACGTTGTTGTCATCCGGGTTCAGTACGCGGCTCAACTGCCGCCTGCTCGTCTTCATGCGGGCTGCCATGTCGGTCTTGCTGATATGCCGTTCCTTCATCGCCTGCTGAAGTTGCCATGCGATCACACGCTTGACCGCCAGCGCGGTGGCCTGCTCGTTGATGCCTTCCTCGTTGAGGAAATCGTCGAGCGTGGAGCCTCGGTGGGGATTGTTTTCGCCGCTCATCTCATTCCCGTCCTGATCGGACATTGCGTTTGCCCCGCGTGTACTCGCGCTTCCGCTTCAGCGCGCTGTCTATCTCTGTCTTCGGTGTCGTCTTCTTGATGAAGCCGCCGACGATGACGAGGTCGCTCCCGTCCTGAAAGAAGATCAGGCGAGCCTCCTTCCTCGTAGGCAGGGAGCTTCGCACCTCATGCAGGCCGTCGCCCAGAGGGCGGCATACCGGCATTCCGATCGGAAACCCGATCTGCACCGTGCGGAGATCGGTGCCGACGACCGCTCGCTCATCCCTGGTCAGGCTCCTGAGCCATTCGAGAACCGGCTCGTTTCCGCCGGCGGTCGCATAAAAGACGACCTCGAACATCCTGCCTCGCCCGCCCGCTCCGATAGATGCATCGTGTCATATATGGCACGGGCTGTCAAAGTCGTAAGCGGCCGTCTTCTTCCTCCTCTGCGAAGCGGGGGGCCGCCCCAAGGTCTGGCCGCAGGCCGGCCGGAGCACGGGCTCCGGCGGTGGAGGGGCTATGGCCTCTCGCTAGACGTTCCGCCGCTTGCCTTCCATCAGATCCAGCACGCCGCGCGCGGCGTCGAGCACGTTGGTGCCCGGCCCGAACACGGCCGACACGCCCGCGTCCAGCAGGAACTGGTAGTCCTGGCGCGGGATGACGCCGCCCACCACCACGATGATGTCCCCGGCGCCCTTCGCCTTCAGCGCTGCCACCAGCTGCGGCGCCAGCGTGCGGTGTCCGGCGGCGAGCGACGACATGCCCACCACATGCACCTTCTCCGCCACGGCGAGCTCCGCCGCTTCCTCCGGCGTCTGGAACAGCGGCCCGGCCACCACCTCGAAGCCGATGTCCCCGAAGGCCGACGCGATCACCTTGGCGCCGCGGTCGTGCCCGTCCTGCCCCAGCTTCGCCACCAGCACGCGCGGCCTGCGCTTCAGCGTCTTGGCGAACTGGTCCAGCCGGTCGACCAGCGTGGCGAATTCCGGCTCGTCCTCATAGGCGGGGCCGTAGACCTTCGACACCACCTCCGGCACCGCCGCGTGGTCGCCGAATGCCCGGCGCAGCGCGTCGGAAATCTCGCCCACCGTGGCGCGCGCCCGCGCCGCCTCCACCGCCGCCGCCAGTATGTTGCCGCTGCCCGTGCGGGCCACGTCGTGCAGCGCCGCCAGCGTCTCGCTCACCCTGGCGGGGTCGCGCTGGCGCTTCACCTGTTCCAGCCGGCGCACCTGCGCCTCGCGCACCGCCTTGTTGTCGATCTGCAATATGTCGATCTGGTCCTCGGTCTCGAGGCGATACTTGTTGACCCCGACGATAACCTCGTCGCCGCGGTCGACCGCCGCCTGCTTGCGCGTGGCGGCCTCCTCGATCAGCCGCTTCGGCAGGCCGCTCTCCACCGCCTTGGTCATGCCGCCCAGCGCCTCGACCTCCTCGATCAGCTTCCAGGCGGCGTCGGCGAGCTCCTTCGTCAGGCTCTCCACGTAGTAGGAGCCGGCCAGCGGATCGACCACCCTGGTCACGCCGGTCTCGTGCTGGAGGATCAGCTGCGTGTTTCGCGCGATGCGGGCCGAGAATTCGGTCGGCAGCGCGATCGCCTCGTCGAAGGAGTTGGTGTGCAGGCTCTGCGTGCCGCCCAGCACCGCGCTCATCGCCTCGAAGGCGGTGCGCACGATGTTGTTGTAAGGGTCCTGCTCCTGCAGCGACACGCCCGATGTCTGGCAGTGCGTGCGCAGCATCAGGCTCGACGCCTTCTTCGGCGCAAACTCCTCCATGATCCGCGTCCACAGCAGCCGCGCCGCACGCAGCTTCGCCGCTTCCATGAAGAAGTTCATGCCGATGGCGAAGAAGAACGACAGCCGCCCCGCAAACTCGTCGACGTCCAGTCCCTTCTTCAGCGCCGCGCGCACATATTCGCGTCCGTCGGCCAGCGTGAAGGCCAGCTCCTGCACCAGCGTCGCGCCGGCCTCCTGCATGTGGTAGCCGGAGATCGAGATGGAGTTGAACTTCGGCATCTCCTTCGCCGTGAACTCGATGATGTCGGCGACGATCCGCATCGAGGGTTCGGGCGGGTAGATGTAGGTGTTGCGGACCATGAACTCCTTCAGGATGTCGTTCTGGATGGTCCCCGACAGCGCCGCGCGCGAAACGCCCTGCTCCTCGCCCGCCACGATGAAGCTCGCAAGGATCGGGATCACCGCGCCGTTCATCGTCATCGACACGGAGATTTCGCCGAGCGGGATGCCGTCGAACAGGATCTTCATGTCCTCTACGCTGTCGATCGCCACGCCGGCCTTGCCGACGTCGCCCTCGACGCGCGGATGGTCGCTGTCATAGCCGCGATGCGTGGCCAGGTCGAAGGCCACCGAAACGCCCTGCTGCCCGGCGGCCAGCGCCTTGCGGTAGAAGGCGTTGCTCTCCTCGGCGGTCGAAAACCCCGCATATTGGCGGATCGTCCACGGCCGCCCGGCATACATGGTGGCGCGCGGCCCGCGCAGGAAAGGCTTCTGCCCCGGCAGCGAGTCGATCGCCTCGACGCCGGCAATGTCGTCCGCCGTATAGAGCGGCTTGACCGCGATGCCCTCCGGCGTGCGCCAGGTCAGTGTGTCAGGGTCGCGCTTGATCTCCTTCTCGGCCGCAGCGCGCCACTTCGCCAGCTTTTCAGACATCACTCGAACTCCATGATGAGCTCGTCCACGGCAAGGCTCGCGCCGGCCGTCGCCGCGACCTTCTTCACCACCCCGCGCCGCTCGGCGCGCAGCACGTTCTCCATCTTCATCGCCTCGACGGTGGCCAGCGATTGCCCGGCCTCCACCGTGTCGCCTTCGCCCACGAGTATCGAGGTCACCACGCCCGGCATCGGGCACAGCAGCATCTTCGACGTGTCGGGCGGCAGCTTCACCGGCATCAGCCGCGCCAGTTCGGCCACGCGCGGGCTGCGCACATGCACCACCTCGTCGATGCCGCGCCAGCGCAGGCGGAAGCCCGTGCCGGCCGGCGAAAACTTCACGCCGATCGTCTCGCCGCCCACGGTGAAGGCGGCATGGCTGCGGCCGGGCAGCCAGTCGCTCGCCACCTCCAGCGCCTTGCCCTCCTCGAAGGCGACGCGGGTGTGGCCGCCGCCTTCCTTCACCGACACGGCAATGCTGCGGCCGTCGAGCGTCACCACCCACTGCTCGCCCACCGCGCGCTTGTGGTTGGCCAGCGTGCCGGAAACCAGCGTCCCCCGCTTCTGCACGCGCAAATTGGCGAAGGCGGCGACCGCCGCCAGCTTGCGCGCCTCCTCGTCCGACGGCTTCACGCCGGAGAACCCGTCGGGAAACTCCTCCGCGATATAGGCCGTGGTCAGCCGGCCCTCGCGAAACCGCTCCTGCTGCATCACCGCCGACAGGAAGGGCAGATTGTGGCCGATGCCCTCGACCTCGAAATCGTCCAGCGCCTTCGCCATCGCATCGACGGCGGTGATGCGATCGGGCGCCCAGGTGCAGAGCTTGGCGATCATCGGGTCGTAATACATCGAGATCTCGCCGCCCTCGAACACGCCGGTATCGTTGCGCACCACCGTGCCGTCTTCCTGCTCGCCCTCCGCCGGCGGGCAATAGCGCGTCAGCCGGCCGATCGACGGCAGGAAATTGCGATACGGGTCCTCGGCGTAGAGCCGGCTCTCGATCGCCCAGCCGTTCAGCTTCACCGCGTCCTGGGTCAGCCGCAGCCGCTCGCCGGCGGCCACGCGGATCATCTCCTCCACGAGGTCGATGCCGGTCACCAGCTCCGTCACCGGATGCTCCACCTGCAGGCGGGTGTTCATCTCCAGGAAGTAGAATTTGTTCGCCTTGCCGTCGACGATGAACTCCACCGTGCCGGCCGAGTGGTAGCCCACCTCGCGGGCCAGCGCGCAGGCCTGCTCGCCCATCGCCTTGCGGGTGGCGGCGTCGAGGAAAGGCGAGGGCGCCTCCTCGATCACCTTCTGGTTGCGGCGCTGGATCGAGCATTCGCGCTCGCCCAGATAGATGACGGTTCCGTGCTGGTCGCCGAGCACCTGGATCTCGATGTGCCGCGGCTCGGTGACGAATTTTTCGATGAAGATGCGGTCGTCGCCGAAGGACGATTTCGCCTCGTTCTTTGACGACTGGAAGCCCTCGCGCGCCTCGGCGTCGGTCCAGGCGATGCGCATGCCTTTGCCGCCGCCGCCGGCCGAAGCCTTGATCATGACGGGATAGCCGATCTCGGCGGAAATCTTCACCGCCTCGTCCGCATCCTCGATCAGCCCCATATGTCCGGGCACGGTGCTCACGCCGGCCGCCGCCGCGATCTTCTTCGACGTGATCTTGTCGCCCATCGCCTCGATCGCCTTTACCGGCGGGCCGATGAAGGCGACCTTTTCCCGCTCGAGTGCCTCGGCGAATTTCGGGTTCTCCGACAGGAAGCCGTAGCCGGGGTGCACGGCGTCCGCGCCCGTCTGCCGGATCGCGTCGACTATCTTCTCGATCACGATGTAGGACTGGTTCGACGGCGCCGGGCCGATATGCACGGCCTCGTCCGCCATCTTCACATGCAGCGCGTCGCGGTCGGCGTCGGAATAGACCGCGACCGTTGCAATGCCCAGCTTCTTCGCGGTCTTGATGACGCGGCAGGCGATCTCGCCGCGATTGGCGATCAGTATCTTCTTGAACATGTCAGGCGGTTTTCTCTGTCGGTCTTTTGCAACGCGAATGGCGCCGAAACGGAAGGCACATGTCGGCAGGGCAGGCCATGGTCACAGCTCGAACACCTCCTGAAAGGCCTCGGGCATGCTGGCGCGCGCCGCGGTTTCGTCTATCCGCAGCACGGCCTCGTAGGACTGCGGATCGAACTCCTTGTCGGCCGCCACCACCTCCCGACCGAACAGATAGCTCAGCCGTCCGGCGTCGAGGTTGCCGCGCTCGAAGGGTTCCGCGCCGAAATGATGCCACAGCGCATGCAGGAAGGCGGCATCGACCAGATATTCCGGCGAACCCGGCCTTGCCCTGCGCGGCAACGCCTTCAGGGGCGTCACGCCCTTTGGGTTGGCCCTGCGGATCGTGAACTGATAGCCGGTGCCCGGCATCCCCGACGGGAAGCCCCTGTGCTTGGTCATTTCCGGGTGCCGGGCCATGTCGCCTAGTTGCTCGCGATCTTGTCCTGCGTCTTCGTCTCGAAGTCCGAGGCTTCGTGGCGCTCGTGCAGCTGCCTCGAAGGGTCGCCGGACCGCACGTTCACCATCGCGCCGCGCTGCACCGCCCTGCGGTCGCCCAGCTGCTTCGTCCAGCGCTGCACATGCTTGTATTCGTGCACCGAAAGGAACGTGCCGGCGTCCTCGTAGGACTTGTTCAGCGCCAGCCGCCCGTACCAGGGCCAGATCGCCATGTCGGCGATCGTGTATTCGCCGCCCGCCATGTATTCGTGGTTGGCCAGATGCCGGTCCAGCACGTCCATCTGCCGCTTCACCTCCATCGCGTAGCGGTTGATGGCGTATTCGATCTTCATCGGCGCGTAGGCGTAGAAATGCCCGAATCCGCCGCCCAGGAAGGGCGCCGAACCCATCTGCCAGAACAGCCAGTTCAGCGCCTCGGTGCGGGCGCGGCCCTCGGCCGGCAGGAACGCCCCGAACTTCTCCGCCAGGTAGACGAGGATCGAGCCCGACTCGAACACCCGCACCGGGTCGCCGCCGCCCTTCGGCTTGTGGTCCATCAGCGCCGGGATCTTGGAGTTCGGGTTCACCTCCACGAAGCCGGAGCCGAACTGGTCGCCCTTGCCGATGTCGATCAGCCATGCGTCGTATTCGGCGCCCGAATGCCCGGCCGCCAGCAGCTCCTCCAGCATGATCGTCACCTTCACGCCGTTGGGCGTGCCCAGCGAGTAAAGCTGCAGCGGATGCCTGCCGACCGGCAGCTCCTTCTCATGCGTGGCGCCGGCGACCGGCCGGTTGATCGAGGCGAACGCGCCGCCGGACGCCGTGTTCTCCCACACCTTGGCCGGCACGTAGCCGGCGGGCAGGTTCTTCTCGGGCGGGAATTTTTCGTCGGTCATGATGTCCTCGAGCAGATTATCTAGCGCTCTTCGGCGGGATGCCACGTGTGCCGAAAAGTAGGTTCTTGATGCTTATGTCCTCGTCGATTTCTTCCCAATGGAGCCCATATGGTGACAACTCGACTTTCGACCTCTGGACCGCGCTTGCAGCGAGCAATCGCGGATACCATTCGATAGGCGAACTGAGTTTCGTCCCGCTGATGAGTTCGACTTCAATGTGTGTGTTGGTGCACCACGCTGCCGCGGGCGAGAGGCGTTCATCGTCGGGAAGATCGCTAACATCAATACGCTCGCCGGGTTGTTTCCTCCAATGCTCGCGAACGAAGACCAAATCCTCTTCTGAAGGGGTCGTGTCTGTGCCTAGGTCCACTTGCGTTGACGCGCCGATCGCTTCCCGAACAAACCGGTTCGAAAAGTCTCTTATCGCCCAATGCCCATGCGCAACATGCTGAAATACGTCCTTCTCGCTACCTCGGAAATTTGCTGGCTTATTTCCGCGAATAGAGTCGGAGGAATATTCCTCGATCGTGCCTTCGACTGTTTGATGCCACTTAGGCGTCAGCGATCGTTCAGCTCGTCGCTCAATCTCCGGTTTTAACCGAGAGTAGGGTGCGCTGCCGCCCAAAGCGTGCAAAGCGCGAATGATCACGTGAATCCATTTGTTGTGAGCCATCACACCCTCACAGCGGGATCGTGTCGTGTTTCTTCCACGGCGCATCCTGCTTCTTCGTCCGCAACGCCGCAAATGCCCGCGCGATCCTCTTGCGGCTCGAATGCGGCATGATCACCTCGTCGATGAAGCCGCGTTCGGCCGCCTTGAACGGGTTGGCGAAATTGGCCTCATACTCCTTCGTCCGCGCCGCGATCTTCTCCGCGTCCCCCAGTTCCGAGCGGTACAGGATCTCCGTCGCGCCCTTGGCGCCCATCACCGCGATCTCGGCCGTCGGCCACGCGTAGTTGATGTCGGCCCCGATATGCTTCGAGGCCATCACGTCATACGCGCCGCCATAGGCCTTGCGCGTGATCAGCGTCACCATTGGCACCGTGGCCTGGCTGTAGGCGAACAGCAGCTTCGCGCCGTGCTTGATCACGCCGCCATATTCCTGCGCCGTGCCCGGCAGGAACCCTGGCACGTCGACCAGCGTCAGGATCGGTATGGAGAAGGCGTCGCAGAAGCGCACGAAGCGCGCCGCCTTGCGCGAGGAGTCGATGTCGAGGCAGCCCGCCAGCACCATCGGCTGGTTGGCGACCACGCCCACCGTCTGTCCCTCGATGCGCATGAAGCCGGTGATGATGTTCCGGGCGTAGGCTTCCTGGATCTCGAAGAAGTCGCCCTCGTCGGCCAGCGCCAGGATCAGCTCCTTCATGTCGTAGGGTTTCGTCGCGCTGTCGGGGATCAGCGTGTCGAGCCGCATCTCCATGCGCGACGGGTCGTCGTAGAAGGGCCGCACAGGCGGCGCCTGCCGGTTGTTCAGCGGCAGGAAGTCGAACAGCCGGCGCACGCCCTCCAGCGCCTCGATGTCGTTGTCGTAGGCGCCGTCGGCGACAGACGATTTCTGCGTATGCGTGCGCGCGCCGCCCAGTTCCTCCGCCGTCACGATCTCGTTGGTGACGGTCTTCACCACGTCCGGCCCGGTGACGAACATGTAGGAACTATCGCGCACCATGAAGATGAAGTCTGTCATCGCCGGCGAATAGACAGCGCCGCCCGCGCAGGGCCCCATGATGACGCTGATCTGCGGCACCACGCCGGAGGCGTCGACATTGCGCTTGAACACGTCGGCATAACCCGCAAGCGAGGCCACGCCTTCCTGGATGCGCGCGCCGCCCGAGTCGTTCAGCCCGATCACCGGCGCGCCGTTGCGCACCGCCATGTCCATGATCTTGCAGATCTTCTGCGCATGCGTCTCCGACAGCGACCCGCCCAGCACGGTGAAGTCCTGGCTGAACACATAGACCAGCCGGCCGTTGATCGTGCCCCAGCCGGTCACCACGCCATCGCCCGGATATTTCTGGGCCGCCATGCCGAAATCGGTGGCGCGGTGCGCCACGAACATGTCGAACTCCTCGAACGAGCCTTCGTCCAGCAGAACCTCGATGCGCTCGCGCGCCGTCAGCTTGCCCTTGGCGTGCTGCGCCTCGATGCGCTTTTCGCCGCCGCCCAGGCGGGCCTGCTCGCGCCGCGCCTCCAGCTGTTCGAGAACGTCACGCATGCGCCTGATCCTCCCTTGCGAGGCAGGGGAGGGGGACCACGCGAAGCGTGGCGGAGGGGGCGGCCTCGATCGGCCTGCTCGTCAGTATGGCTTCCATCCTCGAGAAAAGCTCCTCCGGCACGTGCGCTCATTCGCGAATAGCGTGATGGCATGTGCACGAAAAGGCTTGAAAGGGCGGAGGCGCGTAATCTACCATCCGCAAAGTTGCAAATTGCGAATTTGCGAAATGCGGAACAACAAGCTTTTCATTGGGCGCAAGATCAGGGACCTGCGCGAGGCCAACCGGCTCACCCAGTCGGGTTTCGCCGCGCGCCTCGGCATCTCCACCAGCTATCTGAACCAGATCGAGAACAATCAACGCTCGGTCTCCGCCTCCGTCCTGCTCGGGCTGGCCGAGGTCTTTCGCGTCGACATCTCCGACCTGTCGGCAGGCGAGGGCGACCGCCTGCTCTCCGCGCTGACCGAAGCGCTCAGCGATCCCGTCTTCGAGGGCAATTCGCCCAGCCTGCAGGAACTCAAGCTGGTGGCGCAGAACGCGCCGGGTTTCGCCCACGCGCTCATCGCGGCGCACCAGGCCTATCGCCGCAATTCCGAGCAGCTCGCCGGGCTCGACGACCGGCTGGGCGGAGCCACCGTGCTGGCTGAGCCGACACCTTACGAAGAGGTGCGCGACTTCTTCCATTTCGTCGACAACTACATCCACGAGCTCGACCTCGCGGCCGAGCGGCTGGCGCAGTCTCTTGCCATCCCCGAGCGCGAAACCGGCGCCGCGCTGGCCGAGCATCTGGAGTCCCGGCACGGCGTGAAGCTTTTGCGCGCGGCGCCGGGCGACGACACCATCCGCCGCTACGATCCGGCCGCCCGCGCGCTCTACCTCAACCCCTATTCGCCGCCCGCCACCCGCACTTTCCAGATGGCGTTTCAGATCGCCGCGCTCGAAGGGGAGGACGAGATTGCGGCCATCGCGCGCCGCGCCGATTTCCGCACGCCCGAGGCGGTCGAGATCTGCCGCATCGGCCTGCAGAACTATTTCGCCGGCGCGCTGGCGCTGCCCTATCAGGCCTTCCAGGGTGCGGCGAAGGAGCTGCGCCACGACCTCGAACTGCTCGCCGCCCGCTTCGGCGCCAGCGTCGAGCAGGTCGCGCACCGCCTGTCCACGCTGCAGCGTCCGGGCGCGAAAGGCGTGCCGGTGTTCTTCGCCCGCATCGACCGGGCCGGCAACATCACCAAGCGCCATTCCGCCGCCAAGCTGCAGTTCGCCCGCTACGGCGCGGCCTGCCCGCTGTGGAACGTGCACCAGGCCTTCGAGACGCCGGGCCGCATCATCCGCCAGCTGGCCGAAACGCCCGATGGTGTGCGCTATCTCTGCGTGGCCACCGAACTCGCCAAGGGCGGCGGCGGCTTTGCCGCGCCGCAGCGCCGCTATGCCATCGCGCTGGGCTGCGAGGTCTCCTACGCGGCCGACTTCGTCTACGCCGACGGCCTCGATCTCGGAAACCGCGCCGCCTTCGATCCCATCGGCATCTCCTGCCGCATCTGCGAGCGCGCCGCCTGCCAGCAGCGCGCCGTGCCGCCGCTCAAGCGAAAGCTCACCGTCGACCGCGACCGGCGGGGTGTCCTGCCCTACTCGATTTCGTAGAGCGCCTCACCCCCCTGCGGGGAGGTCGGCTGTCGCGACGTGTCAGCGGAGGCGATCGGCCGGGTGGGGTAGGTCGAGGCAGCGCGCGGCATCGGGTTACCCCACCCGCTTCGGTCTGCCGCGCAGCCCTCAGCGACCTCCCCGCAAGGGGGAGGTGCGCGCCGGCGCGTTTCATCCGCGCCACGCCCCGTTTCCGGTCTGGCCATTGAGATTTCCGCCTTGGCCCCGAGGGCTTCGGCGGAAATGCGGGAAGCGGGGCACATCTGCACCGGCTTCTCACGAGCATTGCCCGGCTCGCTTCGGGATGGGCCTTGCGGCCCGCGCATCGTTGTTCGGATGCGCCCCGCCGGTGGCTTCTCCCTGTTTCCGGACGCCATGCGCTGCGTCCTTCCAGAGGGTTCCGGCTTGCGCCGGTTCCGCCACCGCCGCCCTCCCGAACCCGGTCGCATATCCGGCTCCCGCGAGGGCAGAGACCGCATTATCCGTCAGCTTCGGAGGTGGGGGATAAAAAAACGAACCGGCCCGTTCGGGCCGGCTGTTCAGCCTGCAAGCAGGTGCCTGGCAGCGAAGGCGAGGATCGCGAGCAGGATGGCCGCCATGGCCGCATGCAGGGCTAGATGCAGGCGATAGAGAAACGGCTGGTGTTCGCGGCTGTACACGACCAGTCTTCCTGCATGGATCTCGCCGTCGCGCAGCGCGGTGGCGATCTGGAATGCCATCAGGGCGAACAGCGGGCCGCCCAGCCCGAACGCCAGCCACAGATGCGCGGCCGCCACGCCCTCTGCGAAGGCCGACAGGCCGAGATAGAGCGCCAGGCCGGCGAACGCGCAGATCGCCGCCATCCGCCCGATCGCGACCAGCACGGCCATTGTCGAGCCCTCAGAAGAACGCCTGCAGTCCGGTCTGCGCGCGGCCGAGAATGAGGGCGTGCACGTCGTGCGTGCCCTCATAGGTGTTGACCGTCTCCAGGTTCTGCGCGTGCCGCATCACGTGGTAGCCGGCCTGGATGCCGTTGCCGCCATGCATGTCCCGGGCCTGACGC